>ULRN01058959.1_pt1 | contig 83254 bp, 65 predicted proteins | sample 1955461 | NCBI WGS metagenome assembly ULRN01 (sample SAMEA4835683, study PRJEB28245) | human gut metagenome | biome: gut microbiome; material: fecal sample | place: Denmark | collected 2008 | reverse complement strand
TCAAAGACAGGAACGATAGAGGATTGGGAAGTCAAGTGATAGGCAGTTTGTAATAATCGCAAACTGCTGCGTTGTTTTCGGAATTCGAGTTCAGTTATTTATATCAGTAACTTCCTGTCGATCTTATCCCCAGTGACTAACATTTTACTAATTCTAACAAACCTAAAAAGGGCTGCATCAAAAATCCATTTTGACACAGCCCTTTTTTATGGGGAAACAAATAATAATTATTTGTTGAAGTATTCTTTAACAGCTTCGTTAGGAATCATTTCTTCCTGGAAGATGTAAGCACCTGTCTTCGGAGACTTAACCATTTTGATTACTTTAGAGAAAGTACGGCCATCACCTTTTTTAAATGTTGCAACTGCTTTCTTTGCCATTCTTCAAATCTCCTATTATTTAATTTCTTTATGTAAAGTCATTTTTTTCAAGATAGGATTGTATTTCATCAATTCCAATCTCTGAGTAGTATTTTTTCTGTTCTTAGTAGTGATATAACGAGAAGTACCCGGCATACCGCTATTCTTATGTTCGGTGCATTCCAAAATAACCTGAACTCTGTTACCTTTTGCTTTCTTTGCCATTTTTTATTCCTCCAAATTAAGCGTTTAAATAACCTTTTTCTGCGGCCATTTTAATAGCAGCATCCAAACCAAGTTTGTTAATTGTGCGCAAGCCTGCTGCAGAAATCTTCAGGCTAATCCAGCAATCTTGTTCTACCCAATAGAACTTCTTCACAAATAAGTTAACATCAAATTTACGTTTCGTTCTTCTCTTAGAGTGAGAAACGTTGTTGCCAACCATTGCTTTTTTTCCGGTAATTTGACAAATTTTAGACATCTCTATCTTCTTTTTATTACATGTAATGATTCATAAATACCTTTATGGGATGCAAAATTAGGCATAAATATCGGTTTATGCAAAATATTACTTCTCATATTCGCTCTAAAAACTTCTTTTCTGAACTAGCATCACGATCAGGCAGAAGTGTATTGTTTCGGTTTTTGAAGTTCTCTCTTAACCGTTTACGGGGTGCAAAGATAGGTATATTTTTTTTAATAGCCAACTCTTTCTGCTTATTTTATTCAGTGCAAATTTTCAGTGCTGTTAAAACTGTGTTTAAATGATGTTTTAACAGCGTTTAAACGCCAATTAACCAACAGTTGAATCATCCGGGATACCGACCTCTTTTCCAAAAGGGTTGTATACTTTTGGAAAAGAGGTCATGAGCATTGGTCGGGATGAGTTTGGATAAAATACCAAAGTATTGTTTATCAATTAATAGGCATATATTCCAGACTCTACCGGTAGCAATTGCCCATCCGGGTTATAAATCCGTAAGGACAGAGTTCCACCGTTATAGTCGAAGTAACGTATTTCTATTGGGTGTAGTCCTTTGGACAAGGCTCTTTGTCCGACAATTTCGACAGGAGCGTGAGGCCCATCGTTGTCAACCACTGTCTCATTGTCTATTTTGAGATAACTACCATCATCCGAAAGCAAATAGAAAGTATAGATTCCATTCTTAGGAGCATTGAAATATCCATTGATGATTAAACCAATGTCACCTTTTACTTCTGCCGGAATGGTCACATCGTTGATTTCGTATGTGCCTTTGACTGGGAATTGGTCGATTTGTGAGCAAGAGTCCACACGGCATTCATGCCAAGTCGCTTTCAACCCATTGTTTTCCGGTGATGCTTGTTGGTCAGCTTTAGAATACTCTTGTTTGAGATAAGCTGTTTGGAAGATATCGCCCTCTTTCCCGTTGGAACGGAAAGAACGGAAAGTGAAATAGGTTGTCGTGTCTATGGTTATAGCTCCTTCGTATTGCGGTGATTCCAATGTCGGAGCGGTGCCATCTGTCGTATAATGGATTTCGCAGCTTGGATCGGGGGAAACAACCGACACTTCAGTCTTTCCTATAAATGCGTTGGTAGTATGGAATCCTTCCAAGTCTGGTATGCGATAGTTGACATTCATGACGCTGAGGCGTGGGAATTGCCCGACCATTCTTTCTTGGAACTCTTCCCAAACCATTTGGTCCGGCTGGCTCCATCCCTTTTCAGCGATAGCCATCATTCTTGGGACAACCATATATTGCATCCTTTCGCGTGAAGGAATCCATTCTGTCCAAATATTACCTTGTACGCCTAATACCAAATCTTGTTGTTTTTTGCCCAACGAATCCGGAGCAAGGGTATATTCATAGATGCTCTTGACTGAAGAACGGTCCTGTTGGTAATCCAAATAGAAACAAGCATTCGGGCAGTAGATGACCGGATTGCCGTGTGCGGTAGCTGTCGGTATCGCCTGCGGGTTCCAGTTTCTCCACCACATGACCGTAGCGGTTTCGGACAATCCTCCTTCTATGATTTCATCCCATCCAATCAGCTCTTTTCCCTGCTCATTGAAATAGTGTTCCATATAATGGATGAACCAAGCCTGTAATTCTTCTTCGTCCTTCAATCCGTTGTCCTTAATCCTCTTTTGGCAATCAGGGCACTTCTTCCAGTTGGATTTTTCCACCTCGTCGCCTCCGATATGTACATATTTATAAGGGAACAGCGGGATGATTTCGGCATACACGTTTTTGCAAAACTCCAAAGCGCTCTCTTTACCCGGACAAACAGGAGAGGAGAAGGTCTTTCCCCAACCGGTTGTCGAGAAACAAGAAACACCGCTGTAGTTGCCGACCGCAGCAAGCATGTGTCCCGGCATGTCTATTTCCGGAATGATGTCGATACCTCTGACCGATGCATATTGCACCACCTCCTTTATATCCTCTTGTGTGTAGTAACCGCCATATAAAGTGTCTCCTTGGATGATTCTCAACTTCTCTTCCGGTATTTGGTAATCGGGATTGTTTTCCGCTATCGCGCGTCTCATACATTCGCGGTCTTGGGCATTGAATGCACGCCAAGCCCCTTTCTCTGTCAAATCCGGATACTTCTTGATTTCTACACGCCAACCTTGGTCGTCAGTCAAGTGCCAATGGAATTTATTCATCTTGTACAGAGCCATCAGATCCAACAGCTCTTTAACCTCTTCTTTGGTATAAAAGTGGCGTGAAACATCCAACATCAATCCTCTCCATTCAAAACGGGGAGCATCTTTGATATTGACTGCCGGAATGGTCCATGTTTTACCTTGTATGCTTTCGGTTGATTCTATATCCGGGGACAATAATTGTCTCACCGTTTCGATGCCGGAGATGATGCCGCCGTAGGAAGCTGCTGCTATTTCTACATAATCAGCTTTTACGTTGACGGTATAACTTCCCTCTTTCTCTTCCGCTTCCTGAGTCAAGATGAGCCGGATATTGCCTTGGTCGCTTTCTTCTGTGTTCAACACAAAGCCAGTGGAACGGGTCAGAAGGGAAGTCAGGTATTCTGCTGCCGATTGGATACCTTTGTCGGAGAAACTGATGGTCATGCCCTCTTTCAGGGAGAAATGGCCGTGTGCGAGTTGGATTTCATTCGGCAGAGGAATGATGTTCACGTCTGCCGGGTTGTTTGTCGGTGTGCTTGTACAAGAGGCGAAGCCGCAAAGGACTCCACCTACTATACAAGACCAAAGGAATTTCTTGTTCATGAATATTTGTGCTTTTGGTTCTTTTTGCAAAGATACGCTTTATTTTCGAATAGACATTTATAATCCTATATCCATGATGAATTAAAATGCGATGTCTATACCGCCCATGACGGTGGCTTTAGGCATCGGGAAACCGTCGTTTATGGTATAACGTGTCGCTGTCAAGTTCTCTCCTTTGACAAACAGATTCATCCCTTTCTCCTTTGTCGGGCCGAAATGGTAGGAAACTTTGGCATTCATAACTGTGTAATCTTCCTTCTTCGTGCATGCTTCATCTGTGTACAATCCGAAAATGGATTGGAGTGCTAAGTTGAAGGTGAACCTGCCGGGTGAATAGGTCGTGCCTGCATAGAACTTATGCTTGGGCGCACCGGCGATAGGGTCGCTTTGATGCAAGAAGCTATAGTTTGTATGGAAAGAGAGATTGTCCAATATCTGGTAATTGACTTCAGCTTCGATACCCTTGTTTGTAAATTCGCCTGTGTTTACGTTTTTCGGTTTCCCGTCGATTTTGGCAACCCGGATCATGTCTTTCCCGTCGATGTAGAAGAGGGATAATTCAGCGTTCAAACGCCCTTCAAGCAGTGTTTGACCGAGAGATAATTCATAGTTCATCATGTTTTCCGGCTTCAAATCGGGGTTCTTCGGCATAAACATATATAACTCGCGGATATTTGGGCTTCGGAAACCTTTGGAAAGGGATGCTTTCCACGCTGTGCCTTCCCAAGGACGGACCGTGATGCCGGCTTGCGGAACCCATTCTCCTCCGAATGCGCTGTTATGTTCGTAACGGACTCCGGCATTGATACCGAATTTCTCGAAGAAGTCTTGTTGCATGATGATATATCCAGCCGTCTCATTCACACTCTTGTCTATGATTTCTTGTTGGCTGCCATCGTTCTTGTCATTCCACGCATGACCGCCCCAGTTCTTGTAGTCGATTCCCACCGTGAAATTGTTCCCCGGGAAGAGGCGGAATGATTCATATAAAAGGACACCTAAATTGTGGTCGTCCGACCGGAAGAGGTAATCTTTCGGCTTTTCCCCGGAATAATAACCGTCGTTGATTTCGTGATTGCCCCAATTATAGAACAAGCGGGCCGCTCCTTGGGCTCTTTTGTAATTGTTTTCCAATCCCAATGACGTGGTACCACGGAGAATATCCATTTTATTGTCGAAGATAGGGTTCGTGATTTGTCCCGGATTCTGGAATTTGTATTTGGCAAGGCTGACATCTCCTGTGACCTTGTAGATATCATTAAACCGGTAACCCAAATTGGCAAATCCGTTGGTGATATGGAATTTGGAGTTAGGTCGGTGTCCGTCGGTTCGGTCATGGTTGATGGAGATGAAGCTGCTGAAGTTCCCTACATTATAACCATTGCTTGCCATGTACTTTTGGGTGTTGTACGAACCGTACATGATACGGGCTTGCGTGCGCCTGCCTGTTTGGTGCTGGCGGCGGGTAATAATGTTGATGACACCACCCATGGCGTTAGAACCGTATAACAAAGAGCCCGGACCACGGATTACTTCCACCTTCTCGACATCGGAAGCCACGTAGGTGTCTGGCAGCGAGTGCCCGAAAATACCTGCCCATTGCGGTTGCCCGTCAAATAAAACCAACACTTTGTTTCCACTTCCCACGCCACGGATGTTGATGGTTCCGGCAGCACCCGTGGAAACTCCAAATCCGGTAATTCCCTTTTCGGTGACGAATAGTCCGGGTACTTGTTCAGACAAGACGGGCAACAAGGCGGATTCGCTGCTGCTTTCTATCTTTTCCCGGTTGATGACGGATATTGTTAATGGAACGGAGTTGCGGTTTACTTCGATGCGGTTGGCGGAAACCACCAAACTGTTGAGCCGTATCAAACTGTCTACTTCCATCGGCTCAATGGCATGTGCGGAATGGAATGCGATAACTCCAGTGATTATTAAGATGTTTCTTTTTAAATGTTTATTCATCCTTATGAGAGTTTAGTGTTACGTATTTAATGATTCGTGTTACTTCGGTTGCAAAAAAAAAGGATTAATCCGCACGGCTCATCACCAATTTCCCGTGCTTGATTCCCTTGATAGTCGTCAGTTTGTCCGACAACTCCGTGAGCCGGTGTGCCTCACCCATTACCGTCGCAATGTGTAAACAAAAATTCTTGTTGATGTAGTATTGGGAAGAGGAGAGAATCACCTCTTGATAGCCTTGTTCTATCAAGGTAATCTTCGCACTGATATCCTTCTTGGCTTGGTCGTACATGATGATAATCGTACCTGCAACGATATGGTTGCAAAGCCATTTCTTTTCAGCAATGTTCTTTTCTATCAGGAAACGGATGGCTTGCGACCGGTTGGGGAAACCATTGTCAATGACGTATTGATCCAATGCGTCAGACACCTCGTCATCCAATGATACTCCGAATCGTTTTAATCCCATCTCTGTTTATATTTGCTGCAAATATAGGTTATCTTTAAAACTTTTACTCGAATATTTGGTGGAAAATATGATAAAATAGTAATTTTGGAAGAAAATAACTGAATCAAAAAAGAACGAATCATGATTTGTTTTCCGAATGCTAAGATAAACTTAGGCTTAAATATTGTCCGTAAACGTCCGGACGGCTATCACGATATAGAAACTGTCTTTTATCCGATTCCGGTGAAAGACGCATTGGAAGTTACTGCGGCAGGGCAGGATGAATTTCATCCGTCCGGTATTCCGGTCGATGCTCCGATGGAGAAGAACTTGGTGATGAAGGCTTTGAACAAGTTGAGGGAATTTTACCCGGTTCCCAGATTGAATGTCGCTTTATTGAAAGCCATTCCTTTCGGTGCAGGACTTGGAGGAGGGTCAGCCGATGCCGCATTCATGTTGAAGTTGGTCAATGACTTTTGCCAGTTGCGGATTCCGGCGGAGAGGTTGGAGGAGATTGCCGCATTGATTGGGGCAGACTGCCCGTTCTTCATCCGCAATACTCCTGTTTTCGCTTCCGGCATAGGGAATGTATTTGAACCCGTCTCGATCGATTTGCGAGGTTGGCATTTGTGTTTGGTCAAGCCCGATGTGTTTGTCTCTACGGCAGCAGCCTATTCCATGGTAACACCAGCCCGGCCTTCCCGTTCTTTAAAGGAGATAATCACTTTGCCGGTGGAGCAGTGGAAAGAGGCGATGGTCAATGACTTTGAAGCCAGTGTCTTTCCTGAATTCCCTGCCATACAAGCAATCAAAGAGAAGATGTATGCGTCAGGCGCTGTTTATGCTTCCATGTCCGGATCGGGTTCGTCTGTGTTCGGCTTGTTTAGGGAAACGCCCCGTTTAAAGGAATCATTTTCCGATTGTTTTGTTTGGGAAGGGGCATTGTGAAGATTTTCTATAAAGATGCTGAAAACATGGAGAAAGCAAGCGAAGGTATAATGACCAAATCTGAATACCAAAGAACTAATAATAATTAATCAATGAAAAATATGAAACATTTGTTTTTGTGTGCCCTATGTAGTTTGCTCCCAATGGTAAGTTGGGGACAAGTCGGTGGTTTGGAACGCTCTATTCCCGAAAAAGAAGGCGTGTCTTCAGAGAAAATAATCGCTTTGTTCGACTCTTTGATGGCATTCCCGGATACGGAGATTCATAGTGTGATGGTTTTGCGGAATGGAAAAGTCATAGCGGAAATGTATCCGGCTCCTTTCCGTCCGGAATACGGACATCAACTTTTCTCTTGTTCCAAAACGTTCACGTCAACAGCGGTCGGGCTTGCCATCATGGACAACCGTCTGAGATTGGATGACCGCCTTGCGGCTTTTTTCCCTGAACTGTTACCTGATTCGGTAACTACTTGGCTGGCGGATATAACAGTCCGGGATTTATTGACGATGACTTCCGGTTTTGAAGTGGATACGAAGATGCGTACTTTTGCGACGAATTGGATTGAAAGCTATTTGCATCATCCGATGGTGGCAGAACCGGGGAAAAGATTTGCGTATGATTCCATAGACACTTATCTGTTGTCTGCTATCGTACAGCGTGTCACCGGCATGAAAGTTGTCGATTATCTGAAACAACGTATTTTTGGACCGTTGGGTATCACGGAAGTCTACTGGGAGGAGAGTCCTGAAGCTATTAATACAGGAGGATGGGGGCTTTATTTGCAACCTGAATCTTTGGCGAAGTTCGGGCAATTGTTACTCAACAAAGGAAAGTGGAACGGTGTGCAGCTATTGTCTCCGGAATGGGTGAAAGAAATGGGAACTTGTCATGTGAAAAATAATCATGGAGATGATTACGGATTTCAAATGTGGATGTGCGATTATCCGGGAGCTTTCCGTGCGGATGGAGCGTATGGCCAATATATCATCATCATACCGGATAAAGATATGGTGGTAGTTATTACACAATGTTTGACTGGCGATGGAGGAAAAGAACAGAATTATATATGGAATACGCTTCTGCCGTATGTTACGGAGGCTCCGTTGAAAGAAAAACATCCTGGACAATTGAAGAAAAGATGTCTGCAGTATGAGCTTCCTTTGCCTAAAGGGAAAGCACTATCAAGTAGATCCAAGGATTTTTTATCGAAGGCTTTCAAATTAGAAGAAAACTCTTTAGAGTGGGAAAGCGTTCGATTTGAATATATTGGTAAGGAAATGTTTATGTATGTGATGGACACCAGCGGTAAAGAAAGTAAAATGGCTTTGGGCTATAAAGAGTGGTTGACATCCCCTATTGGATTTTATCCACCCAATGCCCGGAGGACAACTTTGGGGAGTTTTAGCAATGTCCCGAAGAATTTCAAGGTGGGTGCTGGATATGCATGGACAAGTCCGGAAGTGTTGGAAGTCCGATTGCATTTTGTTAATTGGATGAGTGCGGTGAAGCTGAAGTTCCAATTTAAAGATGGTAAGATGAACATAGTGGTGGCAAAAAACTATGCAGCACCTGACATCGAAACGATACATGAATTGTAAAATAATAGAAATAGAGACCATGACAAACAGCAGACGTGATTTTATCAAAAAGACATCATTGGCAGGTGCTTCCCTTATTACAGCACCTGCTATCTTAGCCAATTGTTCTTCCCCGGAATCGGTGCAAGCAGTAGGATTGGAAACTCCTTTGATTGTCCCGAAGAACCAAGGGCTTAAGATTACAGGAACATTCTTGGATGAAATATCCCATGACATACCTCATCAAAATTGGGGAATGAAAGAGTGGGACTTGGACTTCCAATACATGAAGCGAATCGGTATTGATACGGTCATTATGATTCGTTCGGGTTATCGCAAATTCATTACTTATCCCTCTTCCTATTTATTGAAGAAAGGGTGTTATATGCCTTCGGTCGATTTGTTGGAACTCTTCTTGACACTTGCGGACAAATATGATATGAAGTTCTATTTCGGGCTTTATGATTCGGGGCATTATTGGGATACACACGATTTGAGCTATGAAATAGAGGACAATAAATATGTCATCGACGAGGTTTGGCAGACTTACGGGCATCATAAAAGTTTTGGCGGATGGTATATCAGTGGTGAGATAAGCCGTGCGACCAAGGGGGCAATCAAGGCATTTTATGAGATGGGCAAGCAGTGCAAAGAGGTTTCTAATGGTTTGCCTACATTCATATCTCCGTGGATTGATGGAAAGAAGGCTGTTGCGGCAAGCGGGGCAAACCTCACCAAAGCGGAAGCTGTTTCAGTCGAGCAGCATGAAAAGGAGTGGAATGAAATATTTGATGGCATCCATGAGGTGGTGGATGCTTGCGCCTTCCAAGATGGGCACATCGATTATGACGAACTGGATGCTTTCTTTGAAGTGAACAAGAAGTTGGCAGATAAATATGGCATGAAATGTTGGACCAATGCGGAGAGTTTCGACAGGGACATGCCTATCAAGTTCTTACCCATCAAGTTTGATAAACTTCGCATGAAATTGGAGGCAGCCAAGAGGGCAGGATACGATAAAGCCATCACCTTTGAGTTTTCCCATTTCATGAGTCCTCAGTCCGCTTATCTTCAAGCCGGCCATCTTTATGACCGTTATTGCGAGTATTTTGACTTGAAAATATGGTAGTTACAACAAGAAATAGGATGGGGTAATTTCCCCGTATTTCACCTTAAAACACTACTTAAACGCTATTAAAATGGCATTTTAAGGGAAAAGATGTATCTTTGGGGTGTTATAAATAAAATATGACATGGGTGTAGTAATAGGAATTGATGTGGGAGGAAGTACCACTAAGGTGGTTGGAATCCGCAATAAGAAAATATGTAATCCTTTGTTTGTCCGTGCGACGGATCCGGTTGCTTCTCTTTTCGGAGCCTTCGGGAAGTATCTTTATGATAACAATATACCGTTGAAAGATGTGGAAAAGGTGGTGCTGACGGGGGTGGGAAGTGCTTATATCCACCAGCCGTTATATGGACTGCCGACCGCCACGGTAGATGAGTTTTTGGCAAACGGACTGGGGGCGCAATATATGACCCATTTGGATAAGTTGGTCGTTATCAGCATGGGCACAGGTACATCGTTTGTCAGCGTCGAAGGCGACAAGGTGAAACATATTGGCGGAATAGGCATTGGAGGAGGCACCATCTTAGGCTTATCCCGTTTGCTGCTTAAAACACAAGACTTCAAGCAAATCATCGAATTGGCAATGAAGGGCAACATTTCAAACATCGATTTGCAGATACAGGACATCTGTAACAAGCCGCTGCCCGGATTGCCTTTGGAGGCGACCGCTTCGATATTCGGGAAAGCAGCTGCGAATGCTTCTATGGAAGATGTGGCTACCGGCATCGTCTGCATGGTGCTTCAAAGCATCGGCCAGGCAGCCATCCTCTCGGCGTTGAACACAAACGTCAATGACTTCGTTTTGATTGGCAATTTGACCCGCATGCCGTTGTGCAAAGAGGTTTTCCCCGTATTTGAAAAGATGTTCAAGAAGCATTTCATCATACCGGGATATGCGGAATACCGCACAGCGATAGGAGCAGCCCTTTCGTATATCCGTGGACGAGAGTTTAAGGAAATAGGGTGTGGAGCATGAACATTGCTCCCGTAGATGTTCAAACGGAAAGAATACTAAACTGAAAAGACATAATGCGGAGTGCTGTGACTGCATTCAATAAGTTTTCATCTAAACTCATCCGACAAAAGGTTACGAGCTTTTTCCAAAAAGCATACTACCTTTTTCTAAAAAGCATACTACCTTTTTGAAAAGAGGTCGGATCTGTGATTTCTTGACTTCGTCATTAACGGAATCCGAAGAACCATCCCATGGAACATTTGCCTAAAAGTACCTTTTTGATAAACAAAGCCAAGGAGATGGCAATCTCTTTTTCCAACTCCACAAAACGGTTATAAGAGACAACCTTTGGAAAGAAATATATAATCATAATGGGAAACGGACTGTTATTTTAATACCCTTAAAACGGCATTATAACACTGTTTAAACGCCGTTTTAAGGGTATGTCATGATCAACTTGTGAACTTATGGTGAAATCATACGGCTTACGCCCATACCTGTGCAATACACCGGTCAGGCACTCGGATGCGATGCACAGCAGGCAATAGAAGAATATGCCGTGTGGGGTGGAATACCCCGATACTGGGAATTGAGAGCCGACTACAAGGACAATGAAACAGCCATTGAAAAGCTGCTTTTGGATAACAAAGGCTTTTTAGCGGAAGAACCCATACGCTTGTTAAGGGGTGATATGCGTGATACCGTGCAAGTATCCACCCTGCTTTCAATCATTGGCAACGGAGCGAACCGCCTTTCTGAAATAGCTGGACGGGTAGGTAAGGAAGCGACCCAGATAACAGAGCTTTAGGCAAACTTAGGGAACTGGGATATATACGCCGGGAAGTTCCTTTCGGCGAGAACGAGAAAAAGAGCAAGAAAGGTTGATTTACCAGAGCTTACTTTGCCAACCACTGCAAGAGTAAAGTATCCTTTCAAAAAAGAACGAGCCATACGCTCTATGGTTCGACTATGCCATCCATCGTCTGGGATGCCACAGTCTTTACGAACTTCTCGATACTTATTAATCACAGCATCAACAAGTTTTCTTATTTCTGCAAATTCATTTGTTTTCATGTTCTATTTTATTATTGTGCAAAATTACCATATTGCAACGACAAAAGTTGTCCGACTGCCAAATAATTACAGAGCATTTTCACTTGTCAAACTCATTTTACCCATTCTGCAACCTAAAGAACGTCTTTTGTTGCTCTATCTCGCGGCGGAGTTCTTCCTGCGTGGGCATGTAGGTGAGGTACTTGGCAGCATAGAGCTGGTCGTTGGTGCTGAGAGTTGAGTAATAGGCCACGTCGTTGTCAGTGTCGGCGCAGAGGAGGATGCCGATAGTGGGATTGTGGCCGTCGGGACGCACCAACTCATCGTACATCTTCACATACATGTCCATCTGGCCTACATCCTGATAGGATAGCTTATTGGTCTTGAGGTCGATGAGGACGAAGCAAGGAGGTGGTAGTTGTAGAAGACGAGGTCTATGAAGTAATCCTCCTTCTCTGTGTGGATACGCTTTTGGCGGTCAACGAATGAAAAGCCCTTACCCAGTTCCATAAGAAATGGGATAAGATGGTCGATGATGCTCTGCTCCAAGCTTCTCTCGGTGTAGTCAGTGTTGTTCTTGAAACCGAGGAACTCTGCAATGACCGGGTTTTTCAAGTATTCTAGTTTGTCTTGCAAGGGCTTAGTCAGAGCCATCATCTCATCATGAACGGCAGGCTTATTCTGTGACTTCAGAAGGCGTTGGTAGTACTGGGAGGAGACGTTGCGCTGCATGGTGCGAGTGCTCCACATCTCAGTGGCAGCTTCGTTCTCATACCAAGAGCGGGCTTCTGCATCTTCCACCTGAAGTGTAATGCTGTAGTGGGTCCATGACAGACGTATCGGAGATTTTCCAGTCAGTGATTGGAAAATGTTTTCATCGATGATGACTTCAGATTTTCCAGTCAGTGATTGGAAAAAGTCTGGATGACTAACATAAAATGACACAAATAGATAGAGATTACTCTTTGAGAAACCTCTTCCGTATCTTTTTATCAAATCAGCAGCAAGTTTCTTGATGACTTGCTCTCCATATTCCGCACGCTGCTCTTTCAGCACCTCATGCTGAATGCGCATACCAAGCAGCCAGTTGCGCTTGATGAGCGTCTCGTTGACTGCTTGATATGCCGACAGCTGGGCCTGTTCTATAATGACGCATGAATCCTTTAGCAGTCCTTCCGGAGAGAGACCTTTATCATCATGCAAAGTTATTTCGTTTTGGCTATCCATTGTTGGTTGCTTATTTTTCTATTTAACATAGTATTCTATCGTACCCTTCGATGGGTTGCAGGAGTGAATACATGTTCCTGCTTATTGCTATCTACATGCGCCACAAAAGCGCATTGTATCTTACAAAGGTACGAAAAAAGAGCTGTCTTCACTTGGTGAAAATCAAGTATTTTGTAAACGAGCTTAAATTGTACACTATTTAACTATGTTCCGTTTTGGATTTCTCGTTATATTTTAGTATGCAACGCACATTTCCGCATAAAACATGTTTTGAGCATATGCTTATCACCCTGCCTTCAATCATTCTTTGTGGCGTAAGAATACCGACTCCTCATCCTATCATCCGATATGAATTGAGCTTGAATTGCATCGGAATAATAAACAGCCACTGTATCTCAGCATCTTGCGATGATCGAGGTACAACGGCGGTACATTATGTTCAGTTTTGGGCAAAAAAGGCAATAAGACATACGCCTTACTGCCTGATGCGTATGGTGTGCTAGCCAAGTTTGAAGATAGACTTGAGTTTTGCAGCTTCCCCCGCAAGTTTCTCTGGATTCTGCTTTGTTAGCTTTTTCAGGTTGATGAGCTTCCATTTTACAGAAGGATAGTCTTGCATATAGGCGAACTTGTAGCCTTCCCATTCCGGTTTGCCTTGTTCAAAGCTAGCGAGGAACTTCTTATCAGCATCGGTCATCATGCTAGTGACATCGGCTATCAGTTGTGCACGAGTCTGTTCGAATTCCTTATAAGTGAAGGGTATGTCGGTCATGCCGTCAAACTGGTTGGACATGACCTCGCGCTGGTCAATTAGCCTTGGAGCAAAAGACTCGTGAATGGGACGGTCGTTGCCGAGCAGACAGAATATCAGACCTTCACGACAGTCAACTGGCGGAATATCCATATACTTCACATCAAACAGATCACGTGGGTGCTGGCGAGAGAGCTGCTGCAATCTTGCCGCCATAAAGTTGGGTTAGCGGCACGATATTAGCCTCACAATAGAATCTGAACTCGTCTTGCGCCTTGTCGCTCAATGGCACAGTGATGGTCTCTCCACCGAAGACGGCAACCCGGCCGAAATCACCCTGTATGACAAGGGCAGCAACACCTACACCGCCCTCGTAGCTGCGCAAAGTGTGGCAGCTGGCACGACCTTCATTACCTGCACCTTCGCTGACGGCAAGACCTTCGTTTATAAGATGAAGAATGCTACCGACTGGCAGGCGGGCTGTGAATACACCTACACCGTTTCCCTCGCTGCGGCAAAAGCCACAATAAAAAGAGAATAATCTCATCCAGAAGTATAAGACGGTTTGGTCGCTATTGCGTTTGGCGAATGGATTGACAGATATGAGTATAAAAGGAAGAGGGGACGCTGATAAACAGAGGTGAAAACTATGGAAGGGGAGTCTGTAGTATGAGATTTTCTAATCAAGTTCACAACATTGTGGTCCACAACCTTGTGAACTACGTTTTTTTCATTAGATTTGTAATCTAATTGGAAAAGGAGTAAAGATTATGGAGAAAGCTTTTGTATATGGTATGTCGGTTGGAGGCAACAACTTTACTGACCGAATCGAAGAGACCAAGCGTATCAAGCTTGACTTTGAAAACGGCATTAATGTTATTCTTATATCTCCTAGACGCATGGGTAAGACCTCACTTATAAAAAAGGTTATTTCAGAGATTGACGATCCTATGCTAAAAATCGTCTATATGGACATATATGACTGCCGAAGTGAATATGATTTCTATAACCGATTTGCCGAAACAATCATGAAGTCCACTGGCAACCATTTGGGACAAGTAATGGAGAATATCAAGCGTTTCTTTGTTAGAATCTCGCCAAAGCTTTCATTTAGCCCAGAACCTAACTCTGAGTTTTCTGTATCATTGGGGATAACGCCTAAGGATTATTCTCCAGAGGAAATTTTGAATCTTCCTGAACGTATTGCCAAGGAACAGGGTGTTCGCCTTGTAGTATGTATTGATGAGTTTCAGCAGATAGGTGAGTTCACAGACTCGCTGACTATACAAAAACGTCTGCGCGGTGTTTGGCAGCACCATCAAAATGTGTCTTATTGCTTCTTTGGCAGTAAGAAACATCTGATGGAGAATATTTTCCAAAGTCGCCGCATGCCTTTCTATCAGTTTGGGGAAATGCTGCATCTCAAGTGTATTCCTACGGAATATTGGGTTCCCTTCATCTGTTCTCGATTCGAGAAGTACGGCAAGAAGATAACAGAAGAATATGCTGACAGAATATGCCAAGTGGTAAAGAATTACTCATCTTATGTGCAGCAACTTGCATGGAATGTTATGGCCGAAACAGGAAAAGAAGTAAACGAGGAGAGTTTCGAAGAAGGCTTGAAGGCTCTGTTGGAGCAAAACAGTAGTCTCTTTATACAACAGACAGAGGGTCTTACTACTTATCAACTCAACTTTATTCGTCTTTTGTGCAAAGACATACATTCAGGATTTACCACTCAAGCGGTTTCTGAAATATACCCATTGGGTAGTAAGTCCAATATAGACCGCATAAAGAAAAGTTTGGTTGATAAAGAGATTATCACCATTGAGAAAGATGGTATATTCCTTGCTGATAGTGTATTTGAACTTTGGTTTAAAAGAGAAATGATGTAGTCTAAGCAGTAAGCTGCGATTGCTCCCGCCTTGGACATGGTGGAATCACTGTGATACTTACGTTTTGTGGTAGATGGAAGAGTATATTTTGTCATCATTGTATCAAAAACTTGCAAAAATCATTTGCCATACAAAATATTTCAATAATTTTGTTTTCGGTAATCATAGTGATTATTATTGTTCGTATTTGAACAAATTTATGCAATGTTAAACCATAATTCCAATAGTCATGAGTAATCAGATATATCTTATCAAGCAAGATTTCAAAATAGCTATTCATAATCTTTTGAGGTTTAAAACGCAGGCTTATATTGCTCTTTTTGGGCTTGCGTTCGCTTTGTCATGTTTTGTTCCAGCACTTTATTGGATATATTACGAGACGACATATGATAGTTTTTACCCTAATGCGGAATTAATATATCGTGTTGTTTTACAAGAAAAACAGTCAGGCAAAGTAAACGAACGGGTACCGGGAATTTTGGGAAAAGAATTGGTTAAGCAATTTCCTGAAATAGAATTTTCCTCTGATTTCATTAGTGAACAGTTGGATTATAACGATATTGAAAAGACAAATTATATTCAATTGAATACTATCTGTGCTGACACTGCATTCCTTCGAGTTTTTCCACAAAGGAGTATTATTGGTGATGTGGACCAAGCATTGCAGGTCCCGGGAAATATGGCTTTGACTGAATCTGTCGCTATTCGGTTGTTCGGAAGTGCGGAAAAAGCTATAGGTCAAAAATTGGAAAATCAACTTTCCCGTATTTTTGGTCCTTGTACGGTTATTGCAGTAGTCAAGAATACTGAGTTAAACACTAATTTGCCATTTGATGCACTTCTTAATTATCCGGCTTTGCAAGATGCTTCAATGATAATGCCCGAATCGGAACAGTGGAATTATTTTAACAACAATCTTTATGTGAAGGTTCATTCGCATATAGATATAGACCAATTGGCCATGCAACTTAGAGATTTCACTTCGCAAAAAAAAGTAAACCCGGATATAGAATTGAAGATATTGCCGATAAGTAAAGTTCGCCATGGTTTAAGTTCCAATTTGCTTTTTACTCTTAATTTTATTCGATTAATGGTGACAGCTGGAGCTTTATTGATGTTTAGTGCATTGTTCAATTTCCTTAATTTGTTTATAGGGCTTTTCCGGGAGCGCACACATGAATTTCGTCAACGCATAATATATGGAGCAACAAACAATCGGCTTATTTTGCAAATGATGTTTGAACAAACAGCATTTGCATCCATTGCTCTATTGTTAGGAGGATACTTGATTTTTCTATTTATGCCTTCATTAGCAAACTTGTTGAATATACCGGTAAACACACCGCTATTGCTGCGATTTTTTATTTTTAGCAGTTTGTCTGTTATATTATGCCTTATTTTCATGAGTATTGTTCCTTATTGGAATTTGATTCGTGTGGTAAAGAGTGATTTGTCGATAAAAAAGACAAGTAAACAGACTTCTTTGCAGCGAATAGCCTTGTCCTTGCAATTAGCCGTATGTATAGTGTTTATTGTTTCTGTCTCAGTGATAATGATACAAATACATTATGTTTCCCGAAAAGATTTAGGGTTTAATCTTAATGGGGTCATACAGTTGTACAGTACTAACGCAAAACTTGAGAATGACAAATCGGCATTGATGCAAAAGCTTGAATCAATGCCCCAAATTGTAAATATTACTACTACGTCGTTTGAGCCAAGACAGAATCCACAAGTGAATTTGATGACAAGTGAGGTTGAATGGCCTCAAAAAGACGTTTCATATAAACCTGTGTTTCAATGGATCCCTGTAGGAGTAAATTTCGCGGAAACGTTTGGTTTAGAATTATCGAAAGGTAGATGGTGGATGGAAAATGAAAAAAACAAGATAGTTATTAATGAAGAGGCGGTTCGCATAATGCGGCTTGATAATCCAATAGGAACAATCATTCGTATGTCTCCTTTTTTAATCAGCAGTGACGGAATGGCATCGATGGAGGAATATGAGATAGTCGGCGTGGTGAAAAATTTCCACTCGCTATCTTTTAGAAATCCTATTTATCCAAGCATTTTGCGGCCAGGCATGGAGGATATTTGGTATGTCCGAGTGGCGCCAGGTCAAGAACAAGAGGTCATTCATCAGATAAATTCAATATTACAGGACATAGATCCCAGATTAACGGATTGCCGTTTAACAACGCTTAAAGAGCTATATGAGCGACTTAATTATTCAGAACGGGTCGGTCTTAAACTGTTTTCCATATTGGCAATGGTAAGCTTGTTTATATCAATCTTCGGCATTTATGCAGTAACTACGACTGCCACCTTGCGCCGCCGTAAAGAAATCGCCATTCGTAAAATAACAGGAGCACAGACCGAAGATATAGTTAATATGTTTTTAAACGAATATATGAAACTTGTTTTTGTCGCTAATCTTATAGCATTGCCTTTGGCATATTATGTCATGCAACGTTGGCTTCAAGGGTATGCCTACCATGTGGATATTCCATTGTGGCTATTAGGTGTAATATTCGGGGGCATTACATCGATAGTGCTTTTTACAGTATTGCTACAAGTATGGAGAGCTGCCAATGGAAATTTGTCTGAAGTTATAAAAAATGAATGAATCAGTGTGTATGGTAGATATTGGGGCGTTTGTCTATGGAATCTTGATACAATGATGACAAAATATACTCTTCCATCTACCACAAAGCGTAAGTATCACCGTGATTCCACCATGTCCAAGGCAGAAATCATGCTGATTTTGATACTTCTTCATGATTCAGGCTATCGTTGTCTGAAGCATTTCTATCAAGAAAAGGTCTTCAAGCATATGCGACATTTCTTTCCAAAGGTTCAGAAATATATAATTGAGAATAATGAGGGCTGTTATTTTAATACCCTTAAAACGGCATTATAACACTGTTTAAACACCGTTTTAAGGGTATGTCATGATTAACTTGTGACTTATGGTGAAATCAATGCGCCACCAGACCTCCGTCTACCAAATAGTGCCCTCCTGTGCAGAAACTTGATGCATCTGAAGCCAAGAAATACACTACTTCTGCCACTTCCTCAGGACGTCCTGCAGAACCTCTTGCATATAGGGCGTTCTCTGTGCGCCAATAATCGTCGATACTGCAATGGTTCTCTTGGGCGAACTTCTCGAACAGGTTGTCCACCAAAGGCGTGTGGATGGTTCCTGCACAGACAGCGTTGACACGGATGTGCTTAGGACCGAGGTCGATAGAAAGGCTTCGGGTGATTTGTCCCAATGCGCCTTTGGTCAGTCCGTAGCCAAAGCTATGCGCCTTGCCGACGAACCATTGGTCCGAAGCGTTGATGACCACCGTTCCTCCTCCGGCACGGATGATGTGCGGCACCGCCTCGCGGAGCGTGTTCACCGTGCCATAGATGTTGGTTTGGATCATGAGGTCAAGCTCTTCGTCCGAGATGTCCAACAAGGTGTTGCAACGGTGGATGCCCGCATTTGCCACCACACTGTCTAATTGACCGAACCGTTTCACGGTTTCCTCGACGGCCTTGCGGATATCTTCACGATTCCTGGTATTGCCCGGAACGAAAATCAATTGATCCGGACGATTTATCTCTTCCATCCGTTCGTGTGCCGCCTCCTCATTGATGTCCATAAATCCCACGTTCCATCCCTGTTGGATGAATTTCTTGACTGAAGCGGCACCGATGCCGGTAGAACCTCCTGTAATGAATACTGTTTTCATACGAATGATTTAATTAGGTTATTTGTAATTGTTTGTTGTTAATTCTGATGCATCTAACAAGAACTGCCTCCTAACGGAATGAACCGGTTTACTCTCCCCACTTCTTCGGTTGCCATACGGAACTTTCGCGGAAATGCTTGATGGGGAGATCTTGCGTAGTGTAAACTACATAGAAGCGATTATGCCTTACTAATCCGCCCTCGTAGAAGACCCAACTCTTGCTTGAACGGTCGCCGGCATACCAATTCCAATTCTTCTTATCCCAGAACTGGTTGAAGCTGTTCTCTTCCGTTTGTGTGGCGTTCATGCGCAGTTCGCTTCCGCCGGTTGATGAGATAATCGCATCTTTGTTGTCGATGTTGGCGAAACCAATGGCTGTAATCTTCTTCGCCGGGTCGTGGTCCACGCCCTCGTCGTAGTACTTCACAAAAAGGTAGTTGTTGTCGAGCGCTCCTGACACATTCTTGTTTGCATGCACGCCTCGGGGGATGTAGTACTTTCCGCCGTTGAAGCCCTTGGCTGTTCCCTCTTGGCAGAACACGGCATCCACGATGCCTAAGCAGTTGTCGATCGGTGCCAGTGCGTAGTAGATGTATTTGTCGTCATAGTCGTCGGCATCAATATAATGATGGCAGGTCACCTCAAACGCATATCCGTTTTCGCACGGAGCGTTGGGGTTCGCCATGATGGGATAGTAAGTCAGGTAATTGTCCTGATCGTTCGGGTCTTGAGCCACAAAGGGGACGGGTTCGCCCTTCTTATGATCGTTCGTGCCGCTCTTGATCAGGATGTCCGCCAACACCAGTCTCGATTTGGCCTGCTGTATCACTTGTCTAGAATCCAGATAGTCGTCTTTGGCGTTGAGCAACTCGCTGTAGTTGTTCAGCAGGCGGCTAACGGCCTCCATGTCGGCTTCAGTTTTATCTGTCACCACTTGGTCGTAAGTAAACGCAATCTGGCCAACCAGTTCTTCTATGGGATACAGACGGCAAAGGGTGTCGTTTTTCTCATCGCTGCTCACGTTGTAGCCGATGAGAGCCCACTTACTGTCAGAACCATCGGTGTTGAAGCCGTCGAGCCACTTCTGCGGGTCGTCGATGGCAAGGTCGCCACCAGTCGAGGTTTGCAGGGATACGGCCTTGCTGGCTTTCTCGTAGTTCTCGTTCTGGTAGGCCACGTCGAAGTGCTTCTCCGCATAGTCGCTATGGGCATTAATGTAAATGTCCTGCCATGTTTTGCCAGAGCTGGAAGGCTTGCCGCGTCTCAGTTTTCCTTGTGCGTCGAAGCCCACACTGTATTCATAGACGTTCTCCTGGCGGCCGTAAATGTAGATGTTGTAGCCACCGAACGAACCTTGCGTGATGACATCTGTGCCCCAGTTGTCGAAGAATGCGGTCGTATTGATGTTGTCCACATTCAATGCCTTGGCGAAGGTGGGCGAAAGCAGTGCCAGCAGGGTGGGGTCTTTCTTCTCCTGCTCGAAGGCAGACATGTTCATGCGTACCTCCGACATCTTCACGCGATACAGATTCAGATAGTATTCGTAAGACTCGCTTGTGGAGAGGCTTCCGCTCACGCCAAGGTCGAACGAGCCAGTCCATACATAGGTGGGCTTAGTATTCAGTATCGAGGTTAGTTCTTTTTTGTACGCTGCTTCCCCTTCATCATTCTTAATGCTCTTCAATGAGTATTTCTCATATACGTTCAATCCTTTCTTACGTGTCTTCTTAAACGATGCTCCCACGTTGACCGACCAGTTCTCCATCGTCTTTTCGTAGCTGTCGCCCGAGAATTCAAGCATCGAGAACTGTTTTTGCGTGGTGTTGGCCGTCAGATACTTCTCGCCTAATTTGCTGATTTGGTCGTAAAGCAGCACGCTGCCCAGCGTGTTGCCTACCGGGCCGTAGCAGCGGGTGCCCTTGCCCAACACTTCGCTATAGACAGAGGTGATGGCATCGCCCGCTTTGGTCGCAGCGCTGCCCTGTCGGAGTACCACCAGCACGGTGCGCGCCTTCTCGGGAAACTCTTTAGGCGTAATCTTTACCGGAATGACCTCAAATGGTTTATCGAGTGCTTTTTGCATTTGGGCAACGGCATACCACTTGCCGTCATTGTGTTGCTCGCAGTTGAATTTCACGTACTCGTTCTGCGCAGTCTCTATGTCCACCATGCGCAGAACGCTCAGCGGTAAGGCAAGACTATCCTTGTCGTCCTCGTCTATAATATGTATCAGCACACTGCCAACGACGTCACTTGTGCCTTGCGGTACATACTCTTCGATTCCTACCTCTTCTTTCGGATTTTCATCGTCTTGGCATCCAGTCAAGCAAAATAGTCCGCTTAGGATCAACAGCGATGCCACCGAACTTTTCAGATACTTTATTCGCATATTTTTGTATATTAGTATTAATACGTGAAAGTATACAAAAAAGGTAGTGGCAACGTGTTAAAACCGCAAAATCGGGTGTCAATTTTGCAATTTCCGTTCTATTCTTTAATTTATTTCAGTTCGCCTAACTTTTCGCCCATCAAGATATGTTGCCATGCGCCGCTTTCATCTTTCGGAGAGGAGAGGCGGAAGCCTGCATCTTTTTGGAATACTAACACGAAATCCGAACCACCAAACAAGAAGTAGCCCAATTCATCCCCTTTTTCTACCCGCTGTCCTACCTGCAATCCTTCCGTGATATTGACAGAGGCGACTTGCGACATGCCGATTGGCATCACTGCCACCAATCCATGTGCGTCAGTCTCGATAATAGCCAGCCCGCGTGTCTCTATGCTTTGCCAGCCCGGAACGGAGCAATCCACTACATATTGCTTCAAGTCGGGTTCCCAAGTAATCTTTCCCCCTAAGGCATCGTCGCCCGGAATGACACGCAGTTCGCGGATAATGCCTGCCAATGGAAAATGGTAACGGTGGTAGTCGTTGGCATTTAGGAAGGCGTGAAAGAATGTTCCTCCGGCAAAAGCATCTTGATAAGGGCTGTCCGGACCGATTAGGTTGCGTACCGAATTGAATACGCGAGATTTTACCGCAATCTTCTCATCTGTGATGATATAAGACTCATCGTCGATTTCCCAAACACCTTGCGGAATGCAATCGGCAGGAGATGCCACGATGGACTTGTTGTCTGGTGAGGCGATAGGCCGTTGGTCGGGAGATGCCAAGTGGCGGCTAAAGAAGTCGTTGAACGAATGCCAGTTGGACGGGTCTTCATACCATCCCTTTGTCATGCCTAACTCTTCTTGTTGCATCATCAGTTCCTCGTACTTCTTGTTCCAGGATTCCGGTGACGACAAGAAGCTTCCCCACGACTTGCAGTATTCTATCAGCCAACTGCGGTAAGGTTCCACATATTGCACCGAATTTGTGAAAAGCGTTTCGTTTTCCAACGACTCCAGCGGCATGCAGTTGATGAAATAACAATAACACAGCGCCTGATACATCCGCCCGAAAATGCTGGGCTGTCCGGGACAGAAAATGACATCCCATGGCATGGCTGTCTGCGAACGGTCGATAAAGTCATAATACTCTTCCAGCGACTGTGCAGGGTTGGTGGATTTGTCCGGATTGATTTCTTTGCCTTTTTCGATGGCCTCCGTCAGGAGCATCTTGATGCGGCTGTCTTTCTCTACCAAATCGACCAACTTCTGTGTGGTGATACTGTACTGCGTCTCTTCTTTGTCTTTCGTGTTCTCTTGGCATCCGGTCAAGCAGAATAGTCCGCTTAATAGCAGCAGGAATGCCACCGAACTTTTCAGGTACTTCATTCGCATAATTCTTTACATTTATTATTAGTATGGATAAATAATGCGTGAAAGTATACAAAAAAGGTATCGGTAACGTGTTAAAACCGCAAAATCGGGTGTCAATTCTGCAATTCAGACGTTTTGGAATGTTCTGCGGCTACCATCATCAGGTATTCGCTGGGCAAAGAGCCTGTGTATTTCTTGAAGCATCTCAACGCAGTTTCTTTCGAGCGGAAGCCCACGTGGAAGAAAGCATCCTGTACGCTCTCCACCTTGCCCTCTTCCGCCATGCAGCAGAAAGCCTGCACGCGGTGGCGGTTCATTAGGTCGGCAAAGTTGACGTAGCCAGCTTCCTGTATGGCTTGGGCGAGATAACTGCGGTTGGTGCCCAATATCTGAGCCAGCCCGGCAACGGTGAGGTCCGGGTTTTGCCACATCTTCTCCTCCTCAAACAGATGGTTTAGCTGGATGACAAGAGGGTTGTCTTCTACCACCAACGGCGGGCTGGGCATAACCGGTTCTACGGTTGGTGCGACGGAGCAATCCGCAGGAAGGCAGAAGCGGGTGAATAGTTCCTCGTAGGTCACTATCAGAGCCAAAGTGAGACAAACCAACAGATGCACCATGCTGACGGAAGTGCTGCGGGTCAGCATGAATACGGTATAGAGAGCGGAGATTAACAGAATGGTACACGTATAATGCTTTATCCAGCGCAAACGGACACGGCTCTTCATCCAGTTATAGGGGATGACGTGGAGCAGCAGGGCGGAAGGAAGAATGATTCCGAAGAGGAGGATAAGACGTCCATAAACATTCGGCTCACCGATGTGGGCAAGCATATCTCCGAACGACTGCAACTGACGGAGCTTCGTTCCTGACAAATGAAAGATGACACCCACAATGAGGGTAGGCAGTAACAGGTAGAACGTGCGCTGCGCATTGAGCCATCCCGGACGAATCACCTCTATCGGGTAGAAATAAAGTAACGTCAACATGAACAGCCCGCCCACCAAATTCACCGGTGGAAGCACACCCGACGGCACCGACTGCCCGACCACCAGAGCACGACCGGAGAACAGCAACGCCAAGAACAGCCACACAATGCTGAGAGTGCGCCGAGACCGGTCGCCATCGCATCGGCGCATCCATAGAATAAAAGCACATAAGGCAAAAGCACACGAAGCACAGCCTAACACAAATTGCATTAGTGCCATATATAAGCTCCTCCTGTCGCCTGTAGTGAAAATATATGTTCAGAGTCCATCAATAGTTCTATTTTAAGGCAAAGGTAAGTATTTAATTAGAGAAACTATCCATTACTGTCTGGTAAAACTTAAAGTAGGTGTGTCATAATTGCAAACTGCTGCGTTGCTTTCGGATTTCGACCTCTGTCATTTACATCAGTAAACTCCTGTCGGTTTCATCCTCAGTGCCTTGCATTTTGCTAATTCTGACACACTTTAAAGGGGCTGCATCAAAACTTTTGTTTTGACACAGCCCCTTCTTGTGATCGGGCTGGGATTCGAACCCAGGACCCACAGCTTAGAAGGCTGTTGCTCTATCCAGCTGAGCTACCTGACCATCCTTTTGTAAATGCGTTGCAAAGGTAGTGATTTATTTTTATAATGCAATAGTTGGCGCATGTTTTTTTGCAAAAACAATGGAAGATGGGCTGTTGGAGCATCAAGGATTGATTTTAAACTTCATAATCGTGATGGATGATGGCGGGAATTTATATACTTTCGGGATACCTATCATGAATGAGACCTCTTTCATTTGAGGCTTGATTCGGTCGGGTTGCTCGAAAGTGTTGGTAGATTCCATTTCTCCGGCAAGTTCAATTATCTCCGCCTTGTTGTCAACCGATATTCCGTGGATATCCAGTTCCGTTTTCTCTTCATGTTGGGTCGTATTCACCACCTTCAAATAGAGATAACCCTTTGTGTAGTCGATTGTCGTGACAGACGACAAGGATGGATAACTGCGCATTCCTCCTTTTTGAACCAACGAACCATCTACATAACAATAGACGGAATCCATTGAACACTCTATTTTGACACCATACGTGCGGTTGTTCAATAGAGAAAGAGCGGAAGAGGTAGATAGCGAGTCGGTTACATTCCCGCTTTGATGGAAAAGGGCGGCTTTGCCATTCCCGATAGTGAAGCAGATATAATCTTGCTGTTCCCTCTGGAAACCGTTGTTGCGTATGCGGAATTGGATAGGCTCGCTACCTTTGACACGTTTGATTTTCGCCTCGAAGCAATAATCTGCGGCTGTGGAGTCGCCCATCAACAGATAATTCCACCGGTTCGGGATGGCTTGTATAATTCCTGGTGATGTGACATTCCATCCTCCGCTAAGCGTCGTTCCATTTTCCACCGGATTCCCATTTATCTGTACATCCTCGAAGGTATAACAGTTGTCGAACATATAAATAGAAGCATAACCGCTTGTGAAGTGCGGACGCATATAGGTATCAACAGAGCTTGGAACCACTTTCTCTCCCCGATATTCGGAAAACATCTGGTACATATAATAAGAGGGAGAAGGGACAATCTGATGGTTGTTGAACAGAAGCATCGGCAACCGTGCACCGGTATAATCGGCATGGCCCAAGACTGGCGAGTAAGCGATGCGGCTCATCAAATCAGGATGCCGCTCGACGACGGTCAGGAAACAGGCTTCCCCGATGGCTGCCTCCATCGTCCTTGCTTCCAAAGATTGCATGTTCCCGAACTCCCCGACAAACGTGTTTTCCCATTGGTAGCGGCTGCGGATGCTTTCGTATTTCCCTGAATTGTTCAAGAAAAAGGAGTTCTTGCCATTGAAATGGGTGTCCCGCCAATCCGAACGCGGACGTTTTCCCACCAAAGCATTGCTGATGACCGTGACTTCCGGCCAATTCTTCTGGATAGCTTCCCGGAACAAATTATATCTTTTGGTATATTCATATCCGTAGTTCTCGCTGCCTATTTCCACATATTTCAGATGGAAAGGAGCCGGATGTCCATTCTTGGCACGCATTTCGCCCAATGTCGAGTCTGCCGGGTGGTTGGCATAGGCGATAGCATCCAAAGCATCTTGTACCAACTTGTCCATTTCCGTGATGGACTCATAACGCGGGCGGCGTGACATATTCGTGATGCCGCTGTTGATCACATAAACCGGTTCCGCCCCTAAGTCTTCGCACATTTGCAAATACTCGTGATAGCCCATTCCGTTGGTCGTTCCATATCCCCAGATTCCCCAAAAATGTTTCCGTTCGGCAATGTTCCCCACCGTCTCCTTCCAGACAGGATAGGTGCCGGCAGTATATCCTTCGGCAAAAGCCCCGCCGGGGAAACGGATGAAACGGGGGTGCAAGGCAGCTATTGCTTCCATTAAATCAGCCCTTTGTCCGTTTGGCCTCCCTTTCCATGTCTTAGGGAAAAGGGAAACGACATCCAACCAAAACATCTGGCTGCTGTCTGATGAAAAGGTCAGGATTGCCTTGTCGCTGCTGCGGTTGGCATGGAAGGTGTGTCGTACTCTTATCCATTCATTGCGAGTGGTCACGGTGCATACGTCGCTCAGCCTTTGGTTTCCTATGGAATCCTCCAACGCCACTTGGAACTTCTTCGGCAGGAAAGAGGCACCTTTGACATAAAAGGAGAGGTTATAACTTTCCCCTTCCCGTATGGAAATACCGTTGTATCCTTCAGCAACCACACCGCCACGCTGCCCGGAATAGGCTGATATTCCCACCAATAGCGACCGGTGGTTCTTGGCGTTCAACAACTCTTTCGTATCCAAATAGAGCCATGTGGAAGTAGATAAAGCTTTCCAGCCGGGAATAGAATCCGGACGGATGAAAGGCAAGTCATACCCGTTTGGAGTTCTCAACATATTCCGTCGGAAATCATAGGGGCAGTTCAAAGGAGGTACGCCGTCTTCAAAGCTCCTGTTTTGTATCATCTCAGCGTAAAGTCCTCCGTCAATGGCATGGTTGATCTCTTCCAAAGATAAGCCGTACATGTTCGAGTTCACCTCTTGCAAAACACCTTCTCCATCCACATGGATGACGGATGTTATCGGGGTTTCCTGTTGGCATGACATAAACAGAGCGAAAAACGCAATGCAAAAAATGTATTTGGTTATTGTTTTCTTCTTGAATCTCATCTACTCAATAATATCCCTTTCTGGGGACAAAGATAATGGAAAGAGGCGAATAGAGAAGCGAAATTGGGAAAGAAAGAAAAAGGAAATGGAGAAAAGTATCCTAATAATCGGGAAGATGTGGAAAAGGCTGTTGAAAATATTTGTATCTTTGCGCCTGCGAAACGTTAAGGTGACATCAGACGCTTCTTATCTTAATTCCTAACTTTTATTTTTATGTATACGGTTATCAAAAGATTGGAAATATCTGCAGCTCATAAGCTCGCTCTTTCCTATACCAGTAAATGTACGAATTTACATGGTCATAATTGGATTATCACTGTTTATTGCCGCTCTGAAGAGTTAAATCAAGAAGGAATGGTTACGGATTTTTCATTGGTGAAGAATATCGTGCAGGACCAATTGGATCATAAAGTCCTGAATGATGTGCTCCCGTTTAATCCGACAGCCGAAAATATCGCTTGCTGGATTTGTTCTCAAGTCCCTAATTGTTTCAAAGTCGAAGTGCAGGAATCGGAAGGTAATATAGCCATTTATGAGAAAGATTAACGAGATATTTTATAGTTTGCAGGGAGAAGGATTCCACACCGGGACTCCCGCTTTGTTTATCCGTTTTTCAGGTTGCAACTTGAAATGCAGTTTTTGCGACACGAAGCATGAAGAAGGGGAGTGGATGAGCGATGAGGATATTGTGGCAAAAGCCAAGGAATGTCCGGCGAAAATGGCCGTATTGACAGGCGGAGAACCTTCACTATGGATAGATGAGGCTTTTGTGGAGAAGCTGCATCAGGCAGGAAAATATGTTTGTATTGAGACGAACGGCACGCATCCAATCCCCGACTCGGTAGATTGGATTACCTGTTCTCCCAAAGGATTTCCGGTCGTCTTGACACGGATTGACGAAGTTAAGGTCGTTTATACAGGCGATGAAGATGTCGAACCTTATTTGACATTGCCCGCCCAAGTTCACTTCCTCCAGCCCTGTTCGTGCAAGAACACCCAAGAAGTGGTGGCTTATATTCAGGAGCATCCGCAGTGGCGGCTTAGTTTGCAAACACACAAATGGATAGGTATTTTATAAAATAAAGATCGTTATGGCAAAGAGGTTTCAGAAACCGATTATGTTCGTAGGAACTTGTTCGGATGCAGGAAAGAGCATTATCAATACGGCTTTTTGCCGTATCTTCAAGCAAGATGGTTATTCTCCTGCTCCCTTTAAAGCACAGAATATGTCCCTCAACTCCTTTTCCACTCCGGAAGGAGGAGAGATGGGAAGGGCGCAGGTGGTACAAGCGGAAGCCTGTGGAATTTCCCCTCATACGGATATGAATCCGGTATTGTTGAAACCGACTACCGACAAAGGTTCCCAGATTATATTGAACGGCAAACCGGTAGGAAATATGTCCGCAAAGGATTATTTTGGCGTTCATGCACAGAAAGAACAGCTGTTCAAAGAGGCTCAAAAGGCGTTTGAAAGGTTGCGAGAACGTTATAATCCAGTGGTGTTAGAAGGTGCTGGCAGTATATCTGAAGTCAATTTGCGTGACCGTGACATTACCAATATGCGCATGGCTCTTTATGCCGGGGCTGATACTTATCTGGTGGCGGACATAGACCGCGGAGGCGTATTTGCTTCGGTGTACGGATCTATTGCTTTGCTGAGACCGGAAGAGCGGGCTTTGATCAAAGGCGTCATCATAAACAAATTCCGTGGGGATGTTTCCCTGTTTGAAGAGGGTAAAAAGATTATAGAAGAATTGACAGGCGTCCCTGTAGTGGGCGTCATTCCTTACTTTAAGGATATAAAGATAGAAGAGGAGGATTCCGTCGCTTTGGAAATGAAGAACAAAACTTACCAGCAAGGCAAAATCAATGTGGCGATTGTCTTGTTGAAACGTATTTCCAACTTCACCGATTTCAATGTCTTGGAGACAGACGGACGCTTTAATCCCTATTATACCAATAATCCTGAAGAGATAGAAATGGCCGATATCGTTATCCTTCCCGGATCGAAAAGTACGTTGGCTGACTTGCAGACCATCCGTGCCAATGGCGTGGCAGAAGCAATTGTCCGTGCATATAAATCGGGCAAGAAAGTGATTGGCATTTGCGGAGGCTACCAAATGATGGGGACACGCTTGGAAGACCCGGAAGCGATAGAAAGTAGTTTGCCGGTTGTTCCGGGAATAGGTTTACTTCCCCAAGTGACACGCATCGAAACCGAGAAAGTGACGAAGCAGAGCCGGTTCGCTTTTGTGGCAGGCGAGACGGATAAGGCAGCAACGACCTACAACAACCGGGGTTATGAGATACACATGGGACAGACATCCTTATTGCCGGGAATAGTTGCCCGGCCTGTTGCTAAATTGGAAGATGGCAGGGAGGACGGCTATTATATGAACGACCGTTGTTGGGGGAGTTATTTGCATGGTATATTGGATAATCCGGAAGTGTTGGACCGTTTGGCAAAGGGCTTGACAAAAGACTCTTCCAAACCGTTCGATTACGAAGCATTCAAAGAGGAACAATACGATAAATTGGCTGGTTGGGTGCGTGCCCATGCGGATGTGGATTATATTTATCGGACAGCCGGAGTGAAATAGTCATAGCTCGATTATTTGGTATTTATTTGTTTGATAGTTAGTAACTTATAAAATATACCGTTGTTTTGAAAAAAACATTGGACGTTTTTGAAAAAACATTGGACGTTTTTTGAAAAACATTGGACGTTTTTGAAAAAACAACGGTATGTTTTTTTCGATACATTTTATCTCTGTTTTAACGCCGTTTAAACGGTGTTTTAATAGCATTAAAATACCATTAAAATGTAGATTATTCGAGGTCGATATGTCAGAATTGCAAAGCTTCGTTGCTTCCGGAATCTGACCGCAGCATCTGACTTTTTGCTAATTCTGACATACAGCCATTCAGATTATAATGCAGTCCAAATATAATCCCAGATCATATTCAATTCTTCTTGCATATCCCCTAAGTTCGCAGTGACTGCAACCACTGCATCCTTTTCCGGCATGACAATGATATACTGTCCAAAGGCGCCATCGGCACGGAAACAGTTATGACGGCAACGCCAGAATTGGTAGCCATATCCCTGTACCCAATCGCTGTTCTCCTTCGTCAAGTTTTTCTCTGCTGCCTCCTCAGGACGGACACCGGCAGGAACAGAAGGAACAACAGCGGAAGAGGCTGTTTCAACCCATTCTTGTGGCAGAAGTTGCTGGCCGTTCCACACACCTTTTTGGAGCAAGAACAATCCCATCTTTGCCAAATCTTCCGTCTTAAGGAATAATCCCCAACCGCCACAATTGATGCCTTGCGGACTCTCTTGCCATTTCGTAGCATTGATGTGCAATGGGTCAAACAAGCGAGGCTTCAAATAGTCGATAACCTTTTCACCTGTAACCTTTTGTAAGATGGCAGAAAGCATATATGTGCCCAAACTGTTATAAACATAATAAGTTCCCGGTTCGTGTACCACTGGACCTGCCAAGAAAGCTTTCACCCAGCTCTCCTTGTTAGTGGTGTCGCGCACAGAACCCACCTCTTTGTCTTGTCCGCAAGTCATGGTGAGCAAATGGCGGATTTCCATCTTTTTCAAGTTATCACTTACTTCTGCCGGCAATTCATCCGGGAAGAAAGAGATGACTTTGTCAGTTACATTCAATTTACCTTCAGCCACGGCAAACCCTATCGCTGTAGAGGTAAACGATTTGCTGACAGACCACAAGCCATGAGGGACATCGGGCTTTCCTTCCCCTCTCCAATGTTCAGCAACCATTTTCCCATGCTGGACAACCATGATGCTCTCGACGTTTATGTTCTTTTCATCAAGGGCAGTCAAGTAGTTTTTCATGCTTGTTTGCAAACTCTCCGAAGCTTCCCCGCGGAATAAATTTCCTGTTGCAGGGTCGATGTTGGATTCTTGAACGGCAGTTACTTCGGTAGTTGAAGCATCGGCGTTCTTCTTGTTCATTTGGCAAGACGTAATGGTCAGACCGGCAGCTAATAACAAACTGCAGCATAAAATGCGTTTCATAAGATTTATTAATTTAATAAGAGTGTCAGATTAATCTATTTGTCGCTGTATCCGGGAAAATCACAGAAGGCTTGAATGTCTTCGCCTCCTCGAAGTCCATATAGGCATACGACATGATGATGACCACATCGCCTGGTTGCACTTTGCGGGCAGCAGCTCCATTCAGGCAAATAACACCGGAGCCCGGTTCACCTTTGATGACATAAGTCTCAAACCTTTCCCCATTGTTGTTATTCACGATGGCCACTTTCTCGTTTGGGATTAAATTGGCTGCTTCCATCAATGCGCCGTCAATAGTTATGCTGCCAATATAATTGAGATTGGCCTCCGTCACTGTTACTCTGTGAATTTTCGACTTGACTACTTCTACGTACATCGTTATATTATGTTAATATTTAATATTGTCAATCAGGCGTACTTCACCGCAATAAACGGTAATGCATCCAACCGGATAATCCGTATCGCACCATTGCTGGATAGGCTGCATGGTGTTTCCGTCAACGATTTCGTAATATTCGACTTCCATGTCCGGATCTTGGTTGATTGTATTGACTACGAAATCGTGTACCTCTTTTACGGACATGCCCGCAGCCTTTTCCACACTCTCTTTCAATGTCTTTGCAATCAGAGGCGCTTTCTTGCGCAACTCAGGAGACAACCGGGTGTTGCGGCTGCTCAATGCCAATCCGTCAGCTTCCCTGCAAATAGGGCAATCCACTATCTGTACCGGCAACTTCAGTTGCTTGACCATTTCACGGATGACAGCAATCTGTTGGAAATCCTTTTCTCCGAAGTAGGCACGATCCGGCTCCACGATGTAGAAAAGTTTGCTGACCACCTGTGCCACGCCGTTGAAATGTCCCGGGCGGCGCGGACCTTCCATGACGGATGCGACAGGCCCTAAATCAAATACTCGGTTGTCTGGTTCTGGATACATCTCTTCGACAGAAGGAGCGAATACGTACGTACATCCCGCCGGCTCCAATAAAGCGCAGTCGTTGTCCAATGTGCGAGGATAAGTCTCCAGGTCGTGTTTGTCGTTGAACTGTGTCGGATTGACAAATACACTCACTACGCAAATGTCATTTTCAGCAACACAGCGTTTAACCAAACTCAAGTGTCCGGCATGCAAAGCACCCATGGTGGGAACCAGTCCTATATGCTTGCCTTTCTCCCTTTCTTGTGACAAGAAAAGTTTCAAATCTTCAATTTTATTTACTACTTTCATCTTAATAGATGCTTAAAAACTTTGCAAAGCAACAAAATAATTATCAGAAATGAAAGATTTTTATTACCTTTGTACCGTTTACAAAATCATTTTATAGAATGGATGCTAAAAGAATATTGTTTATAAATCAAGAAATCAGCCCTTATTTACCAGGAACTGAGATTTCAAAGTTATGTCGAGAGTTACCTCAAGGTATTTTGGAACGCGGACGAGAAATAAGAGCTTTTATGCCTAAATACGGTAACGTAAACGAACGTAGGAACCAACTGCACGAAGTGATACGTCTGTCTGGTATGAACTTGATAATTGACGATACAGACCATCCATTGATTATCAAGGTCGCTTCTATCCAAGCTGCCCGCATGCAGATTTATTTCATCGACAATGATGATTATTTCGCTCGCAAAGGCACAGTGGTTGATGATAATAACGTGGAATTTGAAGATAACGATGAACGTTCAATCTTCTATGTCCGCGGTGTGATGGAAACGGTTAAGAAGCTCCGTTGGATTCCTGACCTGATTCATTGCCATGGATGGATGTCAGCAATAACAGGTTTGTATATCAAACGCATGTACGCTGATGATCCTTGTTTCCGTGATGCCAAGGTTGTCTATTCTGTATATAACGAAGAGTTCAAGAATCCGTTGGATGCCAACTTTGCCAACAAGCTGAAAATGGATGGTGCATTGGATAAGGACCTTGTTGGGATTAAGGAGGATACCAGTTTTGTGGGACTTTCCAAGCTGGCAATTGACTTCGCAGATGGAATAATCCAAGGAAGTGAAACAATCAGTCCGGAACTCATGGATTATATTTCAACCAAGAAGACACCTTTCTTGCCGTACCAGTCACCTGAAACTTATATGGATGAGTACAATAAATTCTATGATGTCGTTTTGGAATCTAAATAATAATTAAAACAATGAAGATGAAACGTCTTATACTTGGGCTCGCATTGGGATCCTTTTTCTTAGGCGGGTGTAATGATGATTTGAGTTTGGTTGGACCAAGTATTCAGCCCGAGGCTGACAAAGTCAGAGCATTTACCGACACGTTCGAGGTGGAAATGTCTACTATCAAGCTCGATTCGGTTTATGCGAGGACAGTAAGTGGATTATTAGGCGAATTGTATGATCCGCTTTATGGCAACATCAAAGCTGATTATATCTGCCAGTTTTACTGTCCGGAGAATTATAAATTTTCCCATGAGCCTATTGAAGGAAAGGTGGATTCCATGGCGTTCTTTATCCTGTATCAACGCGATACGAAGGGTAACATATCCTCTTCTTGTATTGGTGACACTTTGGCTCCTATGCAAGCACGGATTTACAAAGTGACAAAACCGTTGGAGCGCAATTATTATACGAATATGAATGCGGCGGACTATTGTGACATGGAGACATTGTTGGGTGAGAAAACTTATACGCCGAGGGATTTGAGCATTTCTGATTCTATCCGCTCTATTACTAGCGCAACCGACAACAACTATTATACTCCGAATGTCCGTATCCGTATTTCAACCGATTTGGCACAGGCATTCTATGATGAAACGGTCAATAACCCGCAATCGTTTAAAAACCAGGATACTTTTAACCAATTCTTCCCCGGTTTTTATGTGACGACAGGTTATGGGACGGGCAATATTTTGAAGGTGGCGCAATCTTCATTCTTCATCTATTATAAATATATGTCTAAGACCTCTGCCGGGAAAGATACGATTATCAATACTCGTGAGCAATTCAATGTGACGAAAGAGGTCATTCAGATGAATCAGGTGAAGAACGACAACTTGGAGGCGTTGTTGGAACCGAATGAAGAGTACAGTTATATGAAAACTCCTTCCGGAGTATGTACAAAGATAGTCGTACCGGCTAAGACAATCCAAGAGAAAATAGGAACCCGTATTTTGAATGATTTCCGTTTTAAATTGAAGGCCATGCCGCAGGAGAAATGGAAATATTCGTTCGAGGCTCCTTCCACGGTCTTGCTAATGCCGCAGGATTCAATGAAGAATTTCTTTGAGAAGAACAAAATGAGCGACAACGTGACGGCGTTTAGAGGGGATTATGACTCTGATACACGCACTTACGATTTTGGTAATATTTCGAATGTCTTGCAAATGCATATGATTAACAATCCGGACAAAGATATGGAATTGTTGGTTATTCCGATTTATTGTGCGACGACAACTGCTGCTTCTTCTGGTTATTGGAATTCGGGAACGACAACTACAACGACCTCTATGAGTAACTATTTGTCTCCTTCGGGTGTTAAGCTGAAGAAAGATAAAGAGGCACGGCAGATTGTCATTGTGACAAGTGAATACAATAAAGAGAAATAGAATAGAGATATTTGATATAAATCAAACTCAATTTTAATTTTTTTCATAAGCTATTAAGAAACCCGAAGTCGAGAGATTTCGGGTTTTTGTTTTGTGTTTTTCTTAATGAATATATATCTTTGCGCATAACATAAATAGGAAATGAAATAGGTTCTATATAAAAAGTAAAGTATATCTTCATGGTTAAATATGCTTCGTTGTTATTTCTTTGGGTAATAGTTGCCTTTCTCACCTCTTGTCATAGGGATTTTGGCAATCATTATTCCAATGCTCATAAGGAGAGAATAAAGGCAATCATGGATTCTGCGAAAGATTCCGGCAGTGTCAAGTCTCTTCTCGACACATTTATACGTCAAGGAGATTTATATGGACAAGTGCTGGCTCATGAAACTTTAGGTAAGATTTACCGTGAAAATTCCGCTTTTCCGGATGCGATTGCAGAACATCAGAAAGCTTTGGATTTGGCAAAGGTGCTGGATGATACTTTGGCGGTAGTGCAAGCCCTAAATAATATAGGAACCAATTATAGACGTTTGGGTGTTATGGCGGATGCGTCTGAGTACCATTTCAAGGCATTGGCTTTGGTGGATCAATGCCAATCTACGAGGAAGGATATTAAAAAAAGCCGGCTTGTCGCCTTGAACGGGATAGGCAATATCTATCTTACACTTCAGAATTTCAATGAGGCGGAGAAAATGTTCCGCCAATCTCTTGTAGGAGAGAAGGAGTTGGAAAGCGATTTGGGACAAGCCATTAACTATGCTAATATAGGCGCCATCTTTGCAGAAAGGAAAGAGTATGATTCTGCTTATGTCTACTACAACTACTCTTTGCATCACAATCAGATTATTCATTCGGATGTAGGAGTTTCCCTCTGTTATAACCATTTGGGGCAAATCGATGAGGAGAACGGGAAATTGCAATCTGCGTTGGAGAATTATCAAAAATCCTTTGAAATCATGCAAGGTAGCGGTGACCGTTGGCATTGGCTGGAATCTTGTCTCTCCCTTGCACGCATACATTTAGCTATGAAGGAGTATGACAAGGCGAGGACTTATTTGTCCCAAGCCAAAGAGGTGTCCGTGGCAATTCATTCCATTGAGCATTTGCAAGCCGTATATTATTTGGCATACGAATGGTATAACCAGAAAGGAGATTGCCGCAATGCGTTGGATAATTATATTCGTAGTGAAGCCTATAAAGACAGCATAGATTACAAGGATAATCTGGTGCAAAACCAGCGAGTGAACTATGAAAAGGAGAAGAGCTTGCGTGAGATTGATGGGGCACGTAAAGAGTTTGAAGAGGAGAACAGGCGTAATAAGGTGATAGCATTCATATCTGTTATGTTTTTCGTAATCGCATGTGCCGCCATCGGATTCTTGTTCTATGCTTTGCGGATGAGAATGAAGGCGCATCGTGCGTTGAGGCAAATGGAGATGGTGCGGACGACCTTCTTTACCAACTTGACGCATGAGTTCCGAACACCTCTCACGGTAATATTGGGTTTGGTGGGGAGGATGCAGACCCATGAAGTGAACAAAGCGGACGAAGCTCACTATCTCGATTCGATGAAAAGACAAGGGAAGAGCTTGCTTGACTTGGTCAACCAGTTATTGGATATGTCGAAGCTGATGGCGAAAGCTGACCAAAAGCTGTGGAGGTCCGGCAATGTGATTGCTTATATCCGCATGATTTTGGAGTCGTATAAAGATTATGCTGCATCTTGCCAAGTAAGTCTGAACTTTAATCCCGAAGTCAATGTGTTGGATATGGACTTCGTACCGGAATACTTTGAAAAGATACTGCGGAACTTGCTTTCCAATGCTTTGAAATTCACGCCTCAACATGGGAGCATAACGATAAAGGTAAAAGCAGAAGATAAAACATTTGTCATGCAAATTGCTGACAATGGAAAGCAGATAGAGGAAAAGGACTTACCCCATATCTTCGATATGTTTTACCAAGGTGGAGATGGAATGGCAAAGAACGGAACAGGCTTGGGACTTCCTTATGTACGTCAAATGATGGAAAGCATGGGAGGGAAGATAAGTGCATGCAATCTGAAAAGCGGAGGAGTTGCCTTTACCTTGTCGATGCCATTGCGCCAAGAGGCTGTTGAAAAGACGGATTGGCAAGAAACGGAATATGTTGGACCATTACAGATACAAGATCCTGTCTTGCCGGAAGAATCTGAAGCGGAAGAGTGTGATAGCCGTCCTTCCCTATTGATTGTTGAGGACAATTTGGATGTATCTTATTATATAAGCACTTTGTTGAAGGACAAATTCCAAGTTTATTGTGCGGAGAATGGCAAAGTAGCTTTAGAGAAAGCAAAGTTGTTTATGCCGGATTTGATTATCACGGATTTGATGATGCCTGAGATGGATGGTTATGAATTCTGTAAAGCTGTGCGGAATTCAGATATTATAAATCACATCCCGATTATCGTGGTGACGGCAAAAAGTGAAGAGGCGGATAGGATTCTAAGTGTGAAAGATGGTGCAGATGCTTATCTTATGAAACCTTTCAATGCAGAGGAGTTGTTCGTCCAAATCGACCGTTTGCTTGAACATAGCAGGATTTTGAGAGAAAAGTATGGAAAGGCTTTGCGAACAGGAGAAAATAAGATTACGGAAATGACCCAAAACGAACGGGATTTCATTAATCGGTTGTCCACTATGGTTTATGCTAATTTAGGAGATAGGAATTTGAATGCAGACTTCCTCGCAGATAAAGTTTGTATGAGCCGCACTCAGTTGACCCGCAAACTTCGTTCCATTTCGGGACTTACTCCGACAACCTTTATTATGCAATTACGAATGGACAAGGCCAAACGTTTGCTTGGTTCGACGGAAAAACCAATTGGCGATATTGCCTTTATTTGTGGATTTGATGATACGAGCTATTTTACCCGTGTATTCAAACAGGTATTTAATATGACACCGACGCAGTATAGGAAGATGCCGGACATTCAAAAAGAAGGCACTGACGAGTAATTAAAAAACTCGTGCCCGTTTTTTTGTATGAAAAAATAGGACAAATAAATAGTTGATAAAAAGCTGGTTAGTTTTTAAAATAGTCACAATTGTACCATTCTTAAAAGTAAATTTGTTTCAATATTACCAATTATATTCTTTATTTTCCTACTAACATTTGAAAAAATCCGATAATTTTGTGAATATTAATAACTGGTAATCTTTCGGTCGGTTGTTATGGAGGATTAGAGGTTCGGAAGAAAGCCATAAAATAGGAAAATAATGGTTGCACGTAGTATTTTAATTTTTTTGTTGATGATAGGGGGAGTCCTATTCACTCCTGAAGTACAAGCTTACGAATTCAAAACTTGTGTTGTCGAAGAGAATGCAATTACAGAGGTGAAAGACTACTCAAAGGTGGCAAATGAAGAAGTTTGTACTTATCATTATTATCAAGGAGAATTGAATGGTATTGAAGACGTCCGTTTGGCGTTTGCCAAGCGTTCGGGAGTCGTGATAGGCGAACTTTGGTATGATGAAACGAGCTATTCCACGCCAGTGATTGGTTTTTCAAGCCAAGACAACGAAAATGAAATTACCTTTTATGTGTCGGATGGCATTACGTTTTCTTCTATAGGAATGGTTTTGACCGGTGAGATGAATGGAAACCAGTTGGTATGTTTTGATGAACGTATACAGAAAGAGTCAAAACTGAAAAAATATAAAGGAGACATCCGGTATGCGATGGATCGGGAATCAGACGCCTATTGTAGTCCTTTTAAAAAAGATTATGTTTATCCTTTCGATAGTAGAAACCGTGCGGGAATCTATGAGATTTCATTGCCCAATGGAGCAACAGGACATATTGATATCTCTTTGTTCGGCGAAGATTGGGAGGATGTGAATTTTAATTTGGAATGTTACTCTGGTGGTGTCCGTAATTATCAAGTATTGTGTGAAGGGGAAAGCCGTTTAGATGGTGCTTCTTTTATTTATACATTTGAGTGCGGATACCAAATTTCTGTAACTTTTTACAATGGTTTTATCATCTTACGTAAAGTAGGAGGAGATAAGAAGAATTGTTTTGAATCGAATTCGGTGTCTATAGAAGGACTTTATATAGAAATGCCGTCAGTAGGATAAGGAGTCGTGAAACTTTAAAATAATAATGGTCATGGGAAATAGTATGAAACGTAAGTTAATATGGAGCTTCAGTTTGCTCTTGTTCATTGGGTCACTGAGTGTGGTACAGGGTCATGAAGGATGGAACGACAAGGAAGAGGATAGTGTGTTGCCATCTGTGGATTCGGCTACCCCTAATGATAATGTTTATTATGTGAGTGTAAAGAATGGGTCGAATCGTAATAATGGAAGCAAAGATGCTCCTTTTAAAGATTTGCAAAAAGCTGTAGATGCGGCAGAGGAAGGTTCTACCATCTATGTGTCTGAAGGCAATTACTTAGGTAAGCTAAACCAAGGTTATATCGAGGTGAAAAAATATATATCCATTGTGGGTGGATTCTCATCAGACTTTTCATCTTGGGATCCGACTCGGTATATTACCTCTATCCGTCCGGGTGTGGAGCAGGCAGGAACCAGTGGTTCACATGGCTTGTTGGATATTTATGTAAGAGGCAATCGCAAAGGAGTGGTCTTGATAGACGGATTGAGTTTTGATAAAGGACAAATGAATGCCTATTGCGAAGCGATTACGAACAATCCGGTAGCTGCTGCTCCCGAAGGTTGTGAAACCGGACGCATGGTATTGGTGGGTGAAAGCCCGGTAGGAACCAAAGTGGGCGGTGCTCCGTTGGCGCAACAGCTGATACATGGCAATGTGGAAGGAGAGGTGATTATCCGTAATTGTACCTTTGTGAACGCATACCATTTTGCGATAGAGATGGGTTGTGTAGCCGGTCATTTCGATATATATAATAATGTATTTGTTGCGAACCGAATGGCAGCTTGCGAAGTACGGGGTATGAATGCAGACCCATCGCTCTGTTCGATAGATTTTCATCACAATACAGTTCTTTTCTCTTGGTGTCGGACAAAGGTAATGGACACAATGGGATTAGGATTTCGCTATATGACGGGAATTAACGCCAATGTCTATAATAATATCTTTGGTTGCTCCAACTTGGCAGCTTTGGAAAGAACGTTCGTGGATGGCAATGCTAAAAAGGAGGCTATGCGCGTTACATCTGCTACTAACAACCGCTTCTTCATGAACTCGGCAGATTTGATTTTGCCTTCTGGTGGTGGAAAGTGGACGAAAGTTCCGGCAGACCAGTTTGAAGATGTGGAGCAGCTGAAGGAGTATGAAGGAAATAAAGAACTCGATGAAAATGAAGCTTTCATTAAAGCGATTGATGCGGCTTATTTGAAAGGATTCGCTTCTATTTCTATCAAGCAATCGCAGGATTACCAGCCGAATAGTGCAGCCAACCAGGTGAATCGTATTTTCGGTTTGAACCAGCAAGGTATGGAAACCATCCGTGTGACAATGTTTGCCAACCGTTATCCATTTGAGAAGGCATTCGCTTTGTTTGGTGTTGTTAAGGGATTCGGTGCACAGAAACCGGAGAAGAGATAAGAAGATAATGTTTAATTCATACGAAAGATAGGTAATATGGCATTTCAAGAAACAAAAACTACGAGTTATGGCAGTAGACTGTCAGGCTCGATAAAAGGCATAGGTGCGGGATTCGTTATGTTCATTGCAGGAACATTGTTCTTGTGGTGGAATGAAGGACGTGCTGTCAAGACAACGCAGATGTTGGAAGAGGCGGAGAAAGTAGCAGTCCATGTAGACGATGCGTCAGTGGAGAATCCGGATGTGAATGGCAAGTTGATCCATGTAGTAGGCATGGCTGTCACGAAAGACTCTTTGGCAGACAATACTTTTGACGTTGGCGTAGTGGCTGTCCGTCTGAATAGGAAGGTGGAATATTACCAATGGGAAGAAGATTCAAAGACAGAAACGGTTGATAAAGTTGGAGGATCGCAGGAAGAGGTGACTACTTATACTTATGATAAAGAATGGACTAATTCTCCTGTTAATTCCCAAGAATTCAAAGACCCGGAATATCGCAAGAAAAATTTTGTACTTGCTAATATAGAACCTCAAACATATATGGCCAAAAATGTTAACCTTGGCGTTTATAGTCTCTCTAAGCAGTTGATTTCTATGGTATCGGGGGAAACTCCTGTGTCATTGGCAATGAGCGAGGCAGAGATTGCGGAATGGAACAAGAAAATACACCAACCGAATGATGCTATTAGCGAAATAGGTGTGAAAGAGCAGTCTGCCGAAACAAAGACAGACTCAGCTTCTACAGCCTGGGCAGGGAGTGCTCAGGCTGTAGTTAAAGCAGATTATGTTCATATAAATAAAAATATAATTTATTTGGGTAAGAATCCGGATGCACCTCAAGTAGGAGATGTGCGTATCACCTTTACAAAGGTAGAACCTGCGGAAGTTTCTGTATTGGCAAAGGTGAATGGAAAGCAGTTGCAGGATTATACAGCAAAGAACGGAAAACGCTTATCTGTCCTTTCTATGGGCAATATTAGTATGGATGAGATGTTTGAACAGGAACATCAGAGCAATACGATATGGACATGGGTGTTTAGATTTATAGGATTGATATTAGTTGTGACAGGCTTAAAAGGTATTTTCAATATCCTGGTTACTTTGTTGAAAGTACTTCCGTTCCTTGCTGACATTGCTGGATTGGGCGTAGGTTTGGTTTGCAATGTTATTGGCTTCATATGGTCACTTATCGTCATTTCATTTGCTTGGCTTTTCTATCGTCCGGTCATTTCGATAACCCTGTTGGTTGTCGTGGCTGCCGGGGTGGTTTATTTGGTCAAACGGGGGCGTGATAAAAAGGAAACAGTATGAGATGAAGAACTGTTTATTAGTAACATTGTCTTTTTTATTTGTTTGCAATATGTCCTGTTATAAAACTCCATCAGAGCCAGAGGCAAAATTGGTACGTTATGATTATGTCCGGTATGGCATGATGTCTCATCCAGAAGCAGTTTACAGGGTATATTTGCAACCAGATGGAAAGGCAATGCTTCAACATAACTTTACTCAAGAGAGGGATGAAGTAGAAATCCCCATCCCTGTATCAGTTTTGGATTCAATCAAGAGTTTGATGTGGAAGCATAAAATGTATAATTACAAAAGTCATTATACATCTTTGTGGAGAGTATTGGATGGTTACAGATGGTCTTATGCGGCAAAGTTTGAAGACCAAACAGAATTTACCTCAAGTGGTGATAACAGTTACCCAGAAGATGATGGCTTTCGTGAAATCCACGCTCTCTTGAACACTTATATAGAAAAATCAAATGAACAGTAAATTAAGATTAATAGTAGCTTTGGCGATTGCTTGTGTCATGCAACTTTCTGGAATAGGGAAAGTAAAAGCTCAAGCACAAGATAATGGTTGTTGGATGAGTATTGCTTTTTTGGGTTATTATACGGATTATAATAGTTTTGTCTCTTCTGCTTCTTATCCACAATTGTGTCAAACTTATCCGGATTTGCAAACAATTAAAAATTTGGCGGTTGATACGCCTGGTGAAGAGTTCTATCTGGTTATACCATCAAAAGGACATGATGTTGTGGTTAATGCTTGCACATACGATATGTATATGCAACTTACCGATAAGTTTGAAGGGGAAATATATTATAAGACAGAGAATGGCTACGATGCTTCTTTGGGTGGAAAACCTTTTTTGATGAAATGTAATTATTCAGATGTTTTCCCAAGTACGATGTTGGTGATAGATGGAGCGGAAGGCCTGGAAACCTATTACCCGCACCTCGATTTGAATCAAGGCTCATTGCCTTATCATCCTCATGTGAGGGACATATCCCGTCCTTTGCCGCAATCCGAACCGGACGAATCTGGCCAGTATGTGGACATGGGAATACGTGCAATGGTGAAGAATGGCAAAGCCGTTATATTGTTTGATTGGGATAAATTAAACTCAAGCGGTTATATCAAAGTCAATGGAGAGGATAGCTATAGTAATATCCGTGTGGTTTCCGAAATAAACGGTATCTGTCGCCAAGTATTTGTTGGTAGTATCGGTCAGGATATAAATCCTTGGCTTTGCTTACTTATGGATGATGGGACAGTCAAGACTTTGGGCTTGTTTGACGCATTACATAGGGAAGACTTTGCAGCAAGCCCCGCATTACCCGGGTTTTCCGATATCAGGTCCTTTGAAGAAGGAGGAGCTGGCGAGTATGAACCGGGATGCTTCTCTTACGGTACTATTTTCGGAATAGACAAGACCGGAGGCCGCCATGAAATACCTGTTTTTTTAGATGACGGGAAGTATACTTATGAAGCATTGACGGCAGAAGAAGGGGAGCATGTGACACTGCTTTTGACAAGCAACTGGAGAATGGTACTCATGGTTACAACCACATACGAAGTGGCGGAATTTTGGGCAGGAAGCTTTTTGGAAGTAGTGAAGCGAGATGATTCATATGATTGTGATTTTCGTCTGAGAGATATGTATTCAATAGAGAGGAATCAAGATAAATCTGGAACATTCAGGTTTAGAGTGGAAGACGATAAATATACATTGATTCCTGTTTCCGGGTTTGCTCTTTATGGCAAAAGAGGCCAAAAGATAGAGTTGAAGAAGGTGAAAAAGGAGTGGCAATAAGGCTTTGGAATGGAAATTCAATAAAAAGAAAAAATAAAGATTGATTTTGTTCCTTGCTTTGTTGGTTTTCAAGAAATACTTATATCTTTGTAAATAGTAAACCTATAAAATTTGTAGCGATGCCGAATATATCACAACGTGGAATAAGCATGCCTGCTTCTCCAATTCGCAAACTTGTACCGTTGGCTAACCAAGCCAAGGCAAAGGGGGTAAAAGTGTATTATCTGAATATCGGTCAACCGGATATTCCTACTCCGGAAATCGCATTAGAGGCGATGCGCAAGATTGACCGGACAGTATTAGAGTATTCACCCAGTGAAGGAATTCGCAGTTTCCGGGAAAAACTGGTGAAGTACTATGAAAAGTACAATATCATGGTAGATGTGGACGATATCATCATCACTACCGGAGGATCAGAAGCTGTGTTTTTTACATTCATGGCTTGTCTTGACCCAGGAGATGAAATTATCGTTCCGGAACCAGCTTATGCCAATTACATGGCGTTTGCCATAGCTTGTGGAGCAGTTATTAAAACTATCCCATCTACTATAGAAGATGGCTTCGCTTTGCCTCCGATGGAAAAGTTTGAGGAATTGATTACAGCACGTACCAAAGCCGTTTTAATTTGTAATCCGAACAATCCGACTGGTTATCTATATACAAGGAAAGAGATGAACCAAATGAGGGATCTTGTTAAAAAATATGACTTGTTCTTGTTCTCAGATGAAGTGTATCGTGAATTCTGTTATACGGGAGCTCCTTACATCTCTGCCTTCCATTTGAAGGGTATAGAGAATAATATCGTATTGATTGACTCAGTATCTAAGCGATATAGTGAGTGTGGAATCCGTGTCGGAGCTTTACTTTGCAAGAACGAGAAAGTCCGTGAAAATGTAATGAAAATGTGTCAGGCACGATTGAGCCCTCCTTTAATTGGACAAATTATTGCGGAAGCTTCGTTGGATGCACCGGCAGATTACATATTGGATGTATATAATGAATATGTAGAGCGCAGAAAGTTCTTGATTGACGGTTTGAATAAGATTCCGGGCTGTTATTCTCCAATACCGATGGGAGCTTTTTATACCGTAGTGAGGCTTCCGGTTGATGATGCAGATAAGTTCTGTGCATGGTGCTTGAGTGATTTTGAATATGAAGGACAAACCGTAATGATGGCTCCAGCTTCCGGTTTCTATACATCGCCTGAATTAGGTAGAGATGAAGTACGTATGGCATACGTGCTAAAAAAGGAAGACCTTGCCAAAGCATTGATTGTGTTGAGGAAAGCTTTGGAAGCTTATCCGGGCAGGACGATTTAATATGAATTTGGAACTTTTCATTGCGAGAAAGATTCATTTTTCGAAGCAGGGGGAACGGCAAGCGACTCCCCCTGCTATTCGTATAGCTATGATTGGTATAGCTTTGGGATTGGCGGTCATGATTCTTTCTGTTGCTATCGTGATTGGATTTAAGAAAGAAGTACGAAACAAAGTGATAGGTTTCGGTTCCCATATCCAGATAACCAATTTCGACAACAATAGTTCCTATCAGACAATGCCCATTGCTGTTTCTGACTCTTTTTTAGTGGCATTGAAAGAGAGGTCAGGGATTCGCCATGTAGAAACGTTTGCGACCAAGCCGGGGATATTGAAAACGGAAACAGATTTCCAAGGAATCGTGTTGAAAGGTGTAGATAGGCAATATGATTGGTCTTTCTTCCAAAAGAACTTGAAAGAGGGGGAAGTTTTCCAACTGGATTCTGCCAAACGTTCGTCGGATGTCATTATCTCTCGCTATTTATCTGATTTGGTCGGATTAAAGGTAGGAGATTCTTTCTTGACCTATTTTGTCGAGGAGGATGTTCGAGCGAGGAAATTCCATATTACGGGTATTTATGAAACGGGTTTTGCCGATTATGACAAACTTTTCGTTATCGCAGACATTCGTCAGGTCAAGCGGTTGAATGGTTGGTCGGATGATCAGGTAAGCGGAGTGGAATTGTTGGTCGATGATTATGGTCAGGTGGATTCGTTGGCGGAAAATCTCTATTTTGAATTGATGGATAAGCAGGACAGAGAAGGAAATACATATTATGTCCGTTCCATAAAAGAGTTGAACCCGATGATATTTAGTTGGTTGGAAGTATTGGACATCAATGTGGTTGTTATATTGGTACTGATGCTTGCTGTGGCAGGCTTCACCATGATTTCCGGACTGTTGATTATCATATTGGAGCGAACCAACATGATAGGAATCCTAAAAGCTTTAGGTGAAAACAACCGGAGCATTCGGAAGATATTCTTATATGTTTCCTTCTTTCTGATAGGGAAAGGAATGTTATGGGGAAATGTGATAGGCATTTCGCTTTGCCTATTGCAATCGTATACACATTTAATCAAATTGGATTCATCCATCTATTACTTGGATGCTGTACCTGTTGATTTGAATGTCGTCTCTTTGGCTTTATTAAATATAGGGACATTGCTTGTCTCTATGCTAATGATGTTAGGACCCTCTTATTTGATTACACGCATTAGCCCGGCTAAAAGTATTCGTTTTGAATAGATTTAGCAACTTTATCTTAAGAGATTTTGTTAGAATATTAAAAGGGAAAAATGAAAAATAAAAAATGGACTGGTGCATTTGCGCTCCTTTTTACGGGTGTGCTAATTGGTTGCCATACAGATAATACAAATACACAATCTTTGTTGTCAGCTTCGCAAGAGAAGACAGCTTTCCAGACATCTTCTCCTTGGAAGCCACAATTAAATGTGGATGCAGATGTGGCTATAGTTTATGGAACATCGCATAAGCATTCGTCGTTTGATGGCAAAAGCTATACTTTTGAAGAGAGGGTGAAAAGTTGGAAGGATAGAGGTTATTTGACTCATTTTATGACAGGAAGTGCTTGGGGTGACTACCAAGATTACTTTATGGGCAAATGGGACGGGAAGACGCATTTGGATGAAGGACAAGTGACGTGTGAAGGGGATACGATTTGGCATGGGAAGTCTGCTCCCTATATTGTCCCTTCTGAGAATTTCATTCATTATATGCAGGAAAGACATATCAAACGTGCTATAGACGCAGGCATTGATGCTATCTATCTTGAGGAACCTGAGTTTTGGGCAAGAGCGGGATATAGTGAAGCCTTTAAACGGGAATGGAAAGAGTTTTATGGAACGGATTGGCGCCCTCAACACGAATCGGCAGAGAATACATATCTATCGAACAAATTAAAATACCATCTATATTACCGGGCATTGAATGAAATGTTCACTTATGCCAAGGAGTATGGCAAATCCAAAGGAATGGATGTTCGTTGTTATGTCCCTACTCATTCTTTGATTAATTACTCCCAGTGGCAAATCGTTAGTCCGGAGGCAAGCTTGGCTTCTTTACCTTGTGTGGATGGTTACATTGCACAAGTATGGACAGGAACATCACGTGTCCCTAACTACTATGACGGGTTAGAAAAAGAGCGGGTCTTTGAAAATGCCTTTTTGGAATATGGCTGTATGGAATCAATGACAGCCCCGACCCAAAGGAAAGTATATTTCTTGACAGATCCGATAGAAGACAGGGTTCGTGATTGGGAAGATTACCGGAGGAATTATCAAGCTACATTTACTGCCAAATTATTATATCCCCAGAATAACAATTATGAAGTGATGCCTTGGCCGGAACGTATTTATGAAGGCTGGTATAAATCCACTCCTGACAGCGATGAGAAAATACAGATTCCTCGTTTCTATTCTACGCAAATGCAGCTGATGATTCATGCGTTGAATAACATGCCTGTATCTGATAACAGGATTAATGGATCGTCAGGTATTTCTGTGTTGATGGCCAATTCTTTGATGTTCCAACGTACACCTCAACCTGTTTCTGGTTATGACGATCCTCTTTTCTCGAATTTTTATGGACAAGTGCTTCCATTCATTAAACGTGGAGTTCCTGTCCATTTGATGCATATAGAGAATGTTGCCAATCCGGATAATTGGGAAGAAACGAAAATGTTGTTGATGAGTTACACCAATATGAAACCTTTGGATGCTTCGGCGCACCAATATATTGCAGATTGGGTGGAAAAAGGTGGTGTTTTGGTCTATGTATCCACGGATAGTGATTCTTTCCAGCAAGTTGAAGAGTGGTGGAATCAAGGAGATAACAAGTTTAAAGCTCCATCTGAACATTTGTTCCAATTGATGGAGTTGCCACAGGATGCAAATGAAGGGGAATATACAGTGGGTAAAGGCACTGTTTGTGTAATCCGCCAAGACCCTAAACAGTTCGTCCTGCACAAGAATGGAGATGGAACTTTAGTGGAAACAGTAAAACGGTTGTATGAAACGAAAACAGATATGGGAGGACTCTCTTTTAAAAATTATTTTTATTTGGAACGGGGAGCTTATGATTTGGTGTCTGTTTTAGATGAAAGTGTTACTTCGGATCCTTATCGTTTGGAAGGAACTTTGATTGATTTGTTTGACCCATCGGCTCCTCTCTTAAGTGAAAAAGTAATTTATCCAGGAGAGCAAGCCTTCCTATTGGATGTCAACAGAGTTTCTAATCCAGAAAAACCTCAAGTCTTGTGTGCAGCTGCGCATGTGACGGACGAAAAGGTTATTTCCCATTCATATCAGCTGACAGCAAAAGGTCCGCTTAATACAACGAATGTTATGCGGATATTGCTTCCATCTGCTCCTATACAGGTGGTTGTATGTGATGTGAAAGGGGAAAAGGTTGTAACAGCATCTAACGAATGGGATGAGAAAAGCCGTACTCTGTTCTTGTCCTTTGAGAATGATCCGGATGGCGTATCAGTGATAATAGATTGGTAAAAACAAGAAAAAGTTAGTTATGAAATTATATCGAGGAGAATTGTTCTATTTTACAGGCTTGTCCGTAAAGGGTGAGCCTCAATGGGTCTATTATGAAGATGGCGCATTGTGTGTGGATGAAGGTCGTATCTTGGCGACAGGTGATTATGCTTCTATGAAATCAAAGTATCCTAATCCCCAAGAGGTGGATTACCGGGGATATTTGTTAATGCCAGGTTTTGTGGATGCACATATCCATTTTGTCCAATCTGAAATGATAGGCATGTCTGCTCCTCAGTTGTTGGATTGGCTGACTGATTATACATTCCCTTTGGAAGGAAGGTTCACGGATATGGGGCATTGCCAACGCATTGCCAACGTGTTTGTCAAAGAACTTTTCCGGAACGGGACAACTGCTTGTGCAGCGTTTGGTTCTATCCATGTGGATTCAGTTGATGCTTTATTTGGTGTGGCAGCCAAATATCAAATGTGCATGATAGCGGGGAAAGCCCATTCTAACCGATATGCTCCGGACTCTCTTTGTGAAAAGCCGGATGAAGGTGCTGAGGACGCAAGGCGTTTGATTGAGAAATGGCATGGAAATAAGCGTTTGCATTATGCTATTACTCCTCGCTTTTCGGTTTCTTGCACAGAGGAGGAGTTGAAAATATGCGGAGCTTTGCATGAAGAGTTCCCTGATACTTATATCCAGACGCATTTGTCGGAAAACAAATCCGAAGTGGAAACGGTAATGGAATTGTATCCGGGAGCCAAAGATTATTTGCATACTTATGAGGAATATGGATTGCTGACAGACCGTACGTTGTTTGCCCACGGCATATACCTGTCGGACTCAGAATTGAAGCGGATAGCAGACAGCCGGGCGGTGGTTGTGCATTGTCCCACTTCCAATTCATTCCTTGGCAGTGGCATCTATGATATGGCACGAGCCAATAGTGCAGGTGTTCTGACTGTCATGGGGACTGATGTGGGTGCTGGAACCTCTTTTTCTATGTTCCAAACAATGGGCGAGTCTTACAAAGTCCAACAAATAAAAGGATACATGATGCCTGTCATGGAGACATTTTATAAAGCGACTTTAGGAAGTGCATCTGCCTTGCATCTGGAAAAGGAGATAGGTTCCCTTTTGCCTGGCCAGTTCGCTGATTTCATTGTTGTTGATTATGCCTCGACTATTCCCCAGCGGCTCCGGATGGATTATTTGGAGAAACTGGGACGATTGACGATTGAGCAGAAATTGTTTGGACTTCAGACAATGGCGGACGACAGAGCAATAAAGGCGACTTTCGTTGCCGGGAACTGTGTCCACGAATTATAATTGTCCTTGCGTGGAACGCAAGGACTGGATGCCGATGAGCCGGTCATATCGAGCACCGGCAGGGCAGTAATAAATGTATATCGTGTATTCGTTTTCTGTTTCATGGAAATCTCCTTCGATGGCACCAGTGCTACCCGTTTCTGTTCCCTCTTTTACAAACAGATATTGATAATTGTAATTGCCCTGTTTTAAAAGCAGGGCTTTTTCATATCGGTGAGTGTCCGGGTTGTAGACCATCTCATTCTCTTCTTTGAAAAGGTTTTGGACAAAATCACCATTCAGGTATACCTTTCCTTCCTTTGCCTCCGGCATGTTAAGTATGAAATGCACGATGTAGTAATCTGCTTCTGTATTGGCATCATTGCATCGGCTGCATGCTGGATAGAACCTCCCGTTTTGGTCTTGGTCGTATGAATAACTATTCATGGCAGTGGGAATATCCTGGCTTAACTCTACATGATAGTAGGGGTTAAAGAAAGAGGTGTTTTCCACATGCATTCCATTGTATTTGTGTGTTAAGAACTCCATTCTTCGGTATTCATTTCCTGCTGGGAATATCAAACTGCGGCAATTCTCATATACAATTTGGTCACTGAGGATTGTGCTGGGTTGGATGTCGGAAACACGTTGGTCGGGACGATTGTTTTGGAGAATCCGTATTTTAAGATCCCTTTGGGGAAAAGCAATAGGAAAGTTTTTCTTCTGGATGGAGAAATTGACTTGCTGATGGCGTTGGTAAGTATCAATCAATGTGTTCCCTTTCACCTCGCCGCTGATGTTGACTTGTGGCTCTACAACGGAAAAACAGGCAGTCAAAATGGTCTTTTCCGGTTGTTCCTCATCGTAGATACGGACAGCATAATTCCCCGATACTTTCAACTGTATGTCTTCATTGGGCAATAAGAGCTGATAATTCACATACTGCACAGTCGTATTGAAAGAGTTGGCAAAATCATCTATCGTCAATCCTTGGAATCCTTGCATATATTCGACTTGAGTGAGTTGAGAAGCTGTCCAGTCTGCGTTGCAGTGGATGATGCTGTAAGCATAACGTGTGTAATGGGAAGACAAATCGTCAAAATTGATTTCTATTTGTTCGTCACTTCCCAAAGAGATAACCGGAATCGTGAATATTTCACCCGGTTGTCTTACTTGTAGCGACTTGATGCGTTTCGGACTGAAAACTTCTGTTTGATAAACAGTTTGTGCCCTGGAAGGCAATATTGTAAGGATGTATATTAAGAAGAATAATATGGACTGTTTCATGATTAAAATACAATTGAATGAGTAAATACTAATAATCGCAGCAAATGTATGAATTTAGTTTGAATTAGGAATAATCGGAATCTTTTCATTTTTTCTTACCTTTGTACTATTAAAACAAAAAATAGAGAGAAATGTCAGTAGCAAAAAGAGATGATGATATGCGTAAAGTTACTACGCACCGTTTATTTGAAATGAAACAGAAGGGGGAAAAGATATCGATGTTGACAGCCTATGACTATTCCATGGCGACATTGATTGACCAATCGGGTATGGATGTCATTCTTGTGGGTGACTCTGCATCGAATGTCATGGCAGGAAACACGACGACTTTGCCTATCACTCTTGATCAAATGATATATCATGGCAGGTCCGTAGCCAAAGCCGTGCAACGTGCGTTGGTTGTGGTGGACTTGCCTTTCGGTACTTACCAAGGTAATCCTTTGGAGGCTTTGGCTTCTGCCATCAGAGTTATGAAAGAGACACATGCAGATTGTATCAAATTGGAAGGAGGTTCAGAGGTGCGTGAATCTATCGAACGTATTTTGTCTGCCGGCATCCCGGTCATGGGACATTTGGGTTTGACACCACAGTCTATTAATAAATTTGGTACTTACTCGGTGCGTGCCCGTGAGGAGGCTGAAGCAAACAAGCTGATAGAAGATGCCCGCATGTTGGAAAATGTTGGCTGTTTTGCCTTGGTGTTGGAGAAGATTCCGGCAGAGTTGGCAACACGTGTAGCGAAGGAGTTGAGTATCCCTGTCATTGGTATCGGAGCCGGAGGCGGTGTGGACGGACAAGTTTTGGTGATGCATGATATGTTAGGAATCAACCAAGGATTCTCTCCGCGATTCCTCCGTCGTTATGCTAACTTGGCGGAAGATATCACTCGTGCGGTGCAAGCCTATATCGAGGATATCAAGACGGGTGATTTCCCGAATGAAAAGGAGCAATATTGATAAGACGAGAATTATGACGAAGATTCAAGAGACATTGGCTGGTTTGCCCCAAGAGACGAAGGAACGGATTGCTCCTGTGTTTGGTTCTGTTGAAGCGATGTATGAGGTAATTTACCTAATCGCAAGGAATGAGCATTTGACTGACTTGGACAAGCCGGAGAATTATGAAGTTAGGATGAAAGTAATCCGCAGGATACGTTCCCAAGTGGAAGAGTTGCTTACGTCTTATGGTTTGGATGGAAAAGAGATAGTTGCAGATATCGCAAGTGACTATTTTGAGGATTATGTGAAATATGTTGACAAAGAGGTTTCCATCACTAATGAACAATTCATGGATATCTTGCATAAGATAGAAAGTGCTAAGGTGTAGGAATTAACGTTAGAAAGTAGTTGGTTGTATGGGGGAAAAGAACGATTACATTACCTGGAAAGTAGTATGGAGCTATTTGCTCTTGTTGCTTACTGCGGTTTGTTCTGTGTGGTATATTTATACCATCCTCCAACAATTGGCTGTGGATGATCCACCTGAGACCTCAAATCGTGAGAAAATATATTTGGTGACCAATACGCTCTCCTTGATTTATGAAAGTGAAGCCTTGGGGCAGTTGGTCGGTATGCCGAACAAAGACTATCGCAATTTCAATCGCACCATAAAGCAGGCTCATCGCAATTTGGACTCTTTGCGGTTTTTATTGACCGACTCTACGCAACAGCTCAAATTGGATACCATTCAGGATTTGTTGAAGCGGAAACGTTGGAACACGTTGAAGCTGATAGAGACATTGGATGAATGGAATGCCGGGCAAATCTATTTTGAGAATATCGAAAAAGTGATTGCCATTCAGGAAACTATCGAAGTAAGGAAAGACTCGATACGAATTACTCCGCCTGTCATACATGAAGTGATTGATGTCCAACAAGACACGGTGCTTGTATTAAAGAAAAAGAAAGGTTTCTTCAAACGGCTTGCCGAGGCTTTTTCCCACAAAAATATGGTTGATACAAGTATTGTTGTCAATACGACCCGCCAAATAGTCGCTGACACGGTGAAAGTGGCTTATAACCCTGCGGATACGATTGTCCGAGTGTTGAGGAGTTTACAAGATACGGTCGCCTTTAAGAGGAGGCAATTGGCAGATGAGTTGCTTCACCGGGCTGCTAATTTACGATATAGCAACTCTGTCATATCCAGTAAAATCAATCAAATGCTGAGGGATATTGAAGAGGAGGAAGTGGATGATTCTTTTGTGCGTGTACGTCATAAGCAAGAGTTGCTGAAGGAGACGACGCGGACAATTGCCACGATTGGATTGGTGGCTGTGTTTATCGCTATCATTTTCTTGGTTATCATCATACGTGATATTTCCAAAAGCCATTATTACCGTAAACAGTTGGAGAAAGCCAAATTATACGCTGAAGGACTGTTGAGGGGCAGGGAGAAATTGATACTTATGATTAGCCATGATATAAGGGCTCCGCTCTCTTCCATTATCGGTTATATAGAACTTTTGCAGCATCGGCATCCCGATGAGCGTTCCGCTTATTATTTGGACAACATGTCCGGTTCATCCCAACATATATTGTCATTGGTGAATGATTTGTTGGATTTCCACCGTTTAGAGTCCGGACAGGTGGAATTGCACTTTGTTCCGTTCCAAGTTGATACTTTCATGAAAGAGATTTATGATAGCTTCAGGCCGATTGCTGGAGCGAAAGGGTTGGATTTGGAACTTGATATCCAAATGGATGAACGGGGGTATAGTTATATATGTGACATCATCCGCTTGAGGCAAATCATCAGCAATCTGTTGTCCAATGCAATCAAGTTCACGCAAGAGGGGAAGATTGTCATTCGTGTGTCTGTGAGGAATATCCACTTGAAAATGTATCAATTGGACATCACTATTTCTGATGCGGGTCCTGGCATTCCGGAATCCGAGCAAGAACGGGTCTTTGGCGACTTCACCCGTCTCAATGATGCAGAACAGGTAGAAGGATATGGTTTGGGCTTGTCCATCACACGCCGTTTGGTCAAATTGCTCAAAGGAACATTGCGTTTGCATAGCGTAGTGGGAAAAGGAAGTGATTTTATCGTCTCTTTGCCTTTGCGGATTTCAGATGTGGAGGTGAAACCGGTTGTGGAAATAAACCAGCCTGATAAAATATTGCCTGTTATGGAAGAGAGAGTCGTTTATTGTTTGTTGGTGGACGACGATGCCATCCAGTTGGCATTGACGGAAGAGCTGCTTAAGCAAAGCCATGTCGAAGTTGTATGTGTTTCCAATCCATTTGCAGTTTTGGATATTCTTAAGAATACTGCGTTTGATGTTATTATTTCTGATATCCAGATGCCGGGAACAGACGGTTACCATTTATTGGAAATGATTCGCAAGTCTGGCATTCCTGGTACGGACAAAGTGCCTGTCATTGCCCTTTCTGCCAGTGTGGCAAAAGATCATAATCATTATATAGAAGCTGGATTTACCGGATTCATCAATAAGCCGTTTACAGCCGAACAGCTCATAGAATTGTTGAATAAATTGCTAACTACGCATTTGAAACCTGTTGCCCATATTGATTTTACGCAATTAACGGCATTTGCAGGAGGAGACAAAGAGGCTTCCATGTCTATCCTTCATACATTTATAGAAGAGACAACGAAAAGCATCGCCTTGTTAAATACTTGTTTGCAAGAGGGCAATAGGGCGGAAGCAGCACGGATTGCCCATAAATTGATACCTTTGTTGACGATGATGGGCGCAAACCATTTGGTGCAGAAGCTGCGTATCTTAGAAAAGAATGATGATGAGCTGACAGACGAAGGTTGGCACAAGCTGTTGGATGAAGTGATTGGAAACGTTTCGGAAATCGTTTGTCAGGCCAAACAACACTACAATGACGAAAGCGATTGTGTGAGTGGGGAATAGAAAGTGTGGAATATTTCCCCGTTTTCCCCGTAGTTGTTCCTCGTTTCCCCAATATTCCCCAGGGCATAAAGCCTGAATTTCCTCCAAAAATGGAATATAAAAGCATTATTTCTCCTTTTTGGGGACATAAATCCTCAAATGAAGAAGTTTGGCACGAATTTCGCATATATTTATGCGACATACATAATTAAGTGTTTCTACATTTATCCGTTTTTATAGGTTAAGTCTTTACTTGAAAAAAGTAAAAGAGTAGTAAGTTAAAGTGTTTTTTTGATTAAGTCTGCTAATAAGAGGTAACTCGTGAGAGTAAGCCTCTTTTTTTTGCCCTTTACTCTCGGTCGGAAGCAAACAGTTTTTGATGCACTCTACATTATAAAATATAACACCATTTAAATACCATTTAAATACTGTTTAAATAGCGTTTAAACACTGCACTTAAAAGCTCAAAAACATGGGCAACACGTTATCATCCTGTTTATGTACTGATGCTGATAGATATTGGGAAAAAGAATATAACGCCTTCTGAAGCCATGGAATAACCCAAAGATATGAGAATGCAAATCAAGCTACCTATGAACATGGATGTTTACATGCAGACCATGTTCATAGGTATCAAAAAATAGCCAAACTTTTGATGAAGGTTTTAGAGTGATGCAATGACAAAGTCAGGTTTTTCCAAAAGCTAGTATGCTTTTTTGAAAAAGGTAGTATGCTTTTTGAGAAAAGGTAGTAAGCTTTTTAAGAAAAGGTAGTAAGCAATGTGTCGAGCGTATTGGAACATTCTTTTAGAATGCATTAAGAAAAGCATGGATAATTTTCTTTGTCTTATTTGTAATGGGGACGATTGTATGGATGGAAGTGGTATAAAAATAAAAAGGGGACCGATTCACATCGCTGCCCCTCCCTAAAAATTAAACGCCAAAACTAAATCTAAACAAAAAACACAAATAATGATAATAATCTCTTTATTCTTTTTTCTTATGTCGCTCCTTCATGTACTTTTCCCAAAACTTCATTTCAGCATCTTTGTACTTATAAAGCTTTTCAGGTGGTAATATCTGAAGGAACTTGGCATAATATTCTTTTTCCAATTCAGCTTCTTTAATCCGGCTTTCCAAACAAGCATTCATTACCTCTTTGTAAGCGTCAGTAGAAATTTCCTTATTAGCTATTTTGGACATTCTGACGTGCTTATGTTTGTGTCTGCAAGCCCGACCAACTTCAAACTTCTTGCGTTGCAATTCATTGCACAAAGGAATGAATTCCGCAGCTTCCTCTGGCGTAAGCCCCAATTCTGCTGTCAAGAAAGCTCCTTTTTTTGACTCGTACGCTTCCAAATTGAACTTTTTGTTCTCATTGGGCTTTTGAGCATCCATATCAATGGAATGTATTATTGTCAACGCTGCAAATATATAAATTATTGCTCTATTCATATTAATGTTGATAATTAAAAAAACTTAATTTATTGTATTCCAATTATTCGTTGTTCAATTCATTAAGAATCAAAGCTTCCGTATATTGGTCTTCCAAGTATTGTAAATACTCATTTTCCTCGTTTTCGAAGTCATATTCAGATTCGTCCGCCATGTATGTAGAATTCTGCGTGCTGACTAAAAGAGAGTCTGCTTGGTTGGACAGCTTATCGGAATTGTCAAAAAAAACGATTGCTTTGAAAAAGAGTCCTAATCCAGCGAACATGGCCGCTAAATAGAATATCGGGCGGACTCTGTCCCACATCGTTACCTTATTGTCCTCAAATTGGGGCTCATCGTCCGGTATTTGTTCCATCATCCGGGTCGTGAAACCTTCAAAATAACCGTCCGGCACACGAAAGGGGTTCTCTTTCCTCATGTTTTCAAGTTTGTTGTCTTTGGCTTCCATCATGATATAATTTTATATATATGTATGACTATATTTCTGTTTAAAGGTTTAATGGATTCTACTTTTTTGTAGGGAAACATTAAACATCTTTTGTCAGGTATTCTTCAATCTTTTTGACGGCGTAATGGTATGACGCTTTCAATGCTCCGGTTGTCGTTCCGACTATTTCGGATATTTGCTCGTAGGTCATATCATCAAAATATTTCATGTTGAATACCAAACGCTGCTTGTCCGGCAATCTCAGGATTGCTTCCTGCAATTTCCTTTGGATGTCATCTCCATTGAAATAGGTGTCACTTTTGAGTTTCTCTAACAGATAAACGTCCGTATCGTCAATGGATATATTATTTGAGTTTCGCTGTTTGTTTAAAAAAGTGATACATTCGTTGATCGCAATCTTGTAGAGCCAAGTGGATATTTTGGCTTCCCCCCGGAAATAATCCAAATTGCTCCATGCCTTCAAGAATGTATTTTGCAGCAAATCATCGGCATCTTCATGGTTCAAGACCATCTTCCTGATTTGCCAATACAATTTCTCCCCATAAAGCGTCACGATTCTTTCGAATGTGGAACGCTTTTTCGAAGGGTCTTGTAATTGACTTGCAAGCTCTTTGTCTATGTCTATTGCTTTTTGCATGAACTGTTGCTCCTATTTTCAGGTGCTAAAATTAGCTAAATATTACGTATCTCCAATACAATGGAGTCGCTTTTTGGGAAATATCTGCAAAAAAAACGCTAAGTTTGCTCGCTGAAAATATTAACAAGCTCATAAGATGTCAAAGCAAAAAGTGGTAATTTGCCAGGATTTAAAAGCTGATTTGCAATCGTTTCTGGATAGTTTGGATTATGATAAATTATTTGTATTGACGGATACAAATACTGTGGAAAAATGTTTCCCGTTAGTCAAGGAGGTGCCCGCAATTCAATCCGCACGTTTGATTGTGGTTGAGGCGACGGACTTGCACAAGGATTTGGAATCTTTGTCCACTATTTGGAGGCATTTGTCGAATGAGGGAGCTTCGCGCCATTCTGTTCTCTTGAATTTGGGAGGTGGAATGGTCACCGACATGGGCGGTTTTGCTGGTGCTACTTTCAAGCGGGGCATACGCACGATTAATGTGCCGACTACATTGATGGCTTCTGTGGATGCTGCTGTCGGTGGAAAGACAGGAATCAATTTTAACGGCTTGAAAAATGAGATAGGAGCTTTCTATCCTCCTTTGTGTGTGTTTATTGATTGTGGTTTCCTGCGCACTTTGGATAGAGATAATGTCCTTTCCGGATATGCCGAAATGATAAAACATGGGTTGATAAGCTCGATGGAAACATATACGTCGGTCATGTTGTATGATATTGACACGATGAACTATGGATTCCTGAACCGCTTGGTCGCACAATCGGTTGCGGTCAAGGAGGAAGTTGTCGAAAAAGACCCGAAAGAACAGGGCATCCGCAAAGCCCTTAATTTCGGACATACCATAGGGCACGCCTACGAGAGTTTGTCGTTCAAGAAAGGCAAACCATTGTTGCATGGGCATGCTGTTGCAGCTGGAATCATTAGTGAGTTGTTCTTGTCGCACAAAGTATGCGATTTCCCGATGAACAAATTGAGCCAAGTCGTTTATTATATAAAGAGTTATTATCCTCCTTTCCTGTTTGATTGCAAAGATTATGATGCGTTATACGAGTTGATGACGCATGACAAGAAGAATGAAGGAGGAGTCATCAACTTTACACTGCTTTCACAAGTGGGTGATGTCCGTATCGACCAGCATGTCAGCAAGGAGGATGTTGTGGCATCATTTGATTTTTATAGAGAATGTTTCGGATTTTGATAGATTGAACGGATGAGAATCATAGAAGTTTGCGCAAATTCGGCACAAAGCTGCTTGGAAGCCCAAGAAGGAGGAGCCAAGCGGGTTGAGTTGTGTGCCGGAATACCCGAGGGAGGAACGACTCCCAGCTATGGCGAAATAGTCATGGCGCAACGTTTAGCCCATCATATCGACATAAATGTCATTATTCGTCCGAGAGGTGGTGACTTCCTTTATACAGAGGCGGAAATCAATTCGATGCTGATGGATATTGAGTTGTGCAAGAACCTGAAGGTTCATGGTGTCGTGTTCGGATGCCTGACCAAAGAGGGAGACATTGATGTTCCTTTGATGGAAAAGTTGATAGCGGCGGCACAACCATTGTCTGTGACTTGCCATCGTGCGTTCGATGTTTGTCGTGACCCGTTCAAGGCTTTGGAAGAGTTGATTAGTTTGGGATGTGACCGAATCTTGACTTCCGGACAGCAATCCAATGCGGTAAAAGGAATCCCGTTGATTAAACAATTGGTGGAAAAGTCAGCAGGACGGATCATCATCATGCCCGGTTGTGGAATCAGGGAAAACAACATAGGACAAATAGAGAAGGAAACGGGTGCTAAAGAGTTTCATACGTCTGCCAGAAGCATAGTTTACAGCCAGATGGCATATCGCAATGAAAATGTCCCAATGGGAAGTAGCGCTGTTTTATCAGAGTTTGAAACGGAACAAACTGACAGGGAAAAAGTGAAAAGAATGTTGTAAGGCTCACATTGATTCCCTAAAAACTTTCATTTCATATAAATTTTGCTTTTCTTTGCAGTGAAAATAAAGAATAGGGCATTTCTTGATGTTCGTTTATAAGAGGATAGACGGCGGAAAAGATTGGAATGTCCTTGGTTTTCGAAAAGAACAAAGACGTGAATTTAATCGTAGAACAAGGGAACTCATCTACAAAAGTGGCCGTGGTAAAAGATTGGAAAGTAGTGGCTTCATTTGTTTATCGAGTATTCAATAAAGATGTTTTGGCATCATTGTTTAGGTCATATCCATTGGATAAAGGTATTTTTTCTACTGTGACAGCAGTGGACGAAGATGTTGTGGCTTACTTAGAGAGCCACCTTTCCCGCTTTGTCTTTTTTGATAGCCAGGTGAAACTGCCGATTGCGATTGAATATAAAACGCCGGCAACTTTGGGCAAAGATAGGATTGCAGCCGTTGTGGGAGCCTATCATTATCAACCTGGCAGGAATTTGTTGGTCATTGATGCGGGCACTTGCATAACGTATGAGGTCGTAGAAGCGGCAGGCAGGTACATCGGAGGGAATATCTCTCCGGGAATGACTACCCGTTTTAAAGCATTGGAGCATTATACGAGCAAATTGCCGTATGTCGAGGAAACGGACGATGTGCCTTGCATCGGGCAAAGCACGGAAGAGGCAATACAAGCAGGTGTTGTGAATGGAATCGTGTATGAAATGGATGGATTTATAGAGCAGATGAAGCAAAAGTATCCGGATATTTTTGTTTTTTTAACTGGCGGACATTCGTTTTATTTTGAAAGCCGATTAAAAAATTCCATCTTTGCAGACATTAATTTAGTGATGACAGGATTAAATAGAATCTTAGAATACAATGTTGAAAATTAAAAAGTTTATTTTTTTAGGAGTCATGATGTTGACCCAATTGGTTGTTTTCGGACAGAACAACACTTCATCTCCTTATACCCGCTTGGGCTATGGAGATTTGGCGGATCGTTCATTTGGTGCCGGAAGAGCCATGGGAGGTGTGGGAATTGGTTTGCGTTCTCCTAAACAGATAAATCCTATGAATCCGGCATCTTACAGCTGCATGGATTCTCTGACGTTTATCTTTGACTTCGGTGCTTCGTTCCAGTCGGCGAGGTACAGTGACGGGACAAACAAGTATAAAAACTTAAATGGAAATATCGAATATTTGGCTGTCCAGTTTCCGATAACAAGATGGCTTGCCATGAGTGCTGGACTGCTGCCTTATTCTTTTGTGGGTTATAAGTTTGGACAAGTGCTTGAAGAAAATGGTTTACAGTATACAAACACATATTCTGGATCAGGTGGATTAAACCAAGTGTACGGTGGTTTGTCTATAGATATATGGAAGAAGAGATTGGCAGTGGGTGCAAATTTCGGTTTTCTGTTTGGCAACATCGAACATTATCAAAATTTGTACTTCTCAGAAAACACATCGTACGTGAACCAGCGTACACAGCGTTTGGAAGTGCGTGATATGAAGATGGATTTCGGAGTTCAATATACTCATCCTATCAGTGCAACTGAAAATTTGACCTTCGGCGCAACTTTCTCTCCTTCGAATAAATTAAATGCGAAGGCTTATGACGTGATGAAAAAGACGAGTAAGGCCGGAGCTGTCATAGAGACAGCAACGGATACACTAAAAAATGTGGCATACGATTTGCCCAACTCTTTTGGTTTCGGAGCGTCTTATACCAAGACAAATCATATTCGTGTAGCGGCTGATTTCTTGTATGAGACATGGAGCAAAGCCAATTATGGCAAGACAACCGGAGATTTCCAAAATAGGTATCGCATAGCATTGGGTGCGGAATACGAACCCGATTATGGAGCGAAGAACTTTTTCAAGCGTGTCCACTACCGTGCAGGAGTACATTTTGGAGACTCGTATGTGAAAGCAAAGAGTGCCCTTGACAATAAGAGTTATGGTTACAAAGAGTATGGGGTAAGCGTTGGTTTAGGTCTGCCGATGATAGACTATCGCTCACTGGTCAATGTAGCTTTTGAGTATGTGAAAGTAAAACCGGGTCACGTTTCAATGATTGACGAGCAATATTTCCGGGTAACTCTGAATTATACGTTCAACGAACGGTGGTTCTTTAAGTTTAAATTAGACTAATAGGTTAGTTAACTTTAATAAGAAAAATAGATATGAAGATCAAAGTATTGTTATTAGCTCTGGGATGCACAATGGTTTCTTTTGGATCTTATGCCCAGAAAGGAGTGGACAATGGAACTCGTTTTGGTTCAGGAGAAGACAGTGTCCGTTGTATTACTAACATCAGTTTGTTTGTACCATACGCAAAGAGTGGTAATTTCAAAGATGCAGAACAGTTTTGGAGAATTAGCTACACAGAATGTCCTGCTTCTACGAAAGACTTGTATTTGTATGGTGTTCGTATCCTTACTTGGAAGATTGACAACGAAAAGGATGCTGCAAAGAAAGCTGAGTTGGTCAATGAGTTGATGGAAGTTTACGACAAACGTGTTAAATATTTCGGTAACGACCGTAAATATGGCAAAGACTGGATTGTCGGAAACAAAGCAGAAGATTATGTGAAGTATGCCGGTGAAAACCTGGACATCGATAAGTTGTATGGCTGGTTGAAGGAAGTCATTGATGAGAAAGGTGAAGGATGTGAAGTCAAAGCTATTTCTTATTATATGTTCGCTTCATTGAAGAAGATGCAGGCTGATCCTAACTTCAAAGACCAATATATCCAGGATTATTTGAAGTGCTCAGCTATTGTTGAATCTCAAATCAAAGCTGCTACTGCTGCTAACAACGAGAAACAGTTGAAGACATTGGATGCTTATAGGGCAAATATCGAATCTGGCTTCGCTAACAGTGGTGCTGCCGACTGCGAAACTTTGGAAAATGTTTATGCTTCCAAGATTGACGAAAAGAAATCTGATTTGGATTTCTTGAGACAGACTATCGCATTGTTCAAGAGATCTCGTTGTATGGATTCTGAAACTTACTTCAAGGCATCAGAATTTGCACACCAGATTGAGCCGACAGCTGAATCTGCTATGGGATTGGCTAAACAAGCTGCAAGAAAGAAGGATTATCCGACTGCAATCAGATTGTTTGAAGAAGCTATTTCTTTGGCAACTGACGTGGATCAAAAGTCTGAATTGTATTATACTATCGGTCTTTTGTACTTTGATGATAATACTTATAGCAGGGCTCGTGAATATTGCCGCAAAGCAATTGAAGCTAATCCAAACTACGGTGCACCTTATATCATTATCGGTAAGATGTATGCTGCAACAGCTAAATCTGTTTATCCTAATGACCCAGTATTGATGAGATGCGTATATTATGCAGCTATCGATAAGTTCGCTAAGGCTAAAGCAGTTGACCCAAGCTGTGCTGAAGAAGCTACAAGTTTGATTAATTCTTACACGGCTCACTTGCCAGGTAAAGAAGAAGTCTTCATGCATCCAGATGTTGAAAAAGGTAAATCATTTACTATCGGTGGCTGGATTGGTGAAACAACAGTTATCAGATAATATATTGTATGATTGAACGTTTTCATAGTAAAACGCATAATGAGGGCATAACAGCTATTTTAGTAATAGCTGTTATGCTTCTTTTGTTTTCCCTTTCTTGTTCGGGTGGAAAGAAAGAGGTCATTGAGGTTTCCACTGACCCGGAGAAGGATTATACTATGAAAGCTACGGAAGTCAATACATTGATTTCCGATTCGGGTATAACCCGTTACCGTATCCAAACAAAGACTTGGTTGGTTTTTGGCAATGCCAAAGAGCCGTATTGGTATTTTCCGGATAGCATTTATGTGGAAAAGTTCGATACCTTGTTCCAGACTGAAGCCAGTATTCAAGCGGATACTGCTTATTATTACGACAAAAAAGGTTTATGGCGTCTTGTCGGGAATGTGTCGGTTGAGAGTTTGAAAGGTGAGCGGTTCGATACATCTGAACTGTTTTGGGATTCAAAGGAGGAAAAGGTCTATTCGGACAAATATATCCGTATCCAGCAAAAGGAGCAGATTATCACTGGAAACGGGTTTGAATCGAATCAGGATATGACCAAATACGTAATCCGTGATTCCCAAGGTGTGTTTCCTGTGGAAGAAGAGGCTTCCGCTTCTTCGGACATTCCTGCGGATTCCATCCCGCCTGCAGAGGAGACATTGGACAAAACGGATGTGCAAACAACGAAATTAGAGCAAAAACAAGCCCCGAAAGGTTTGCCATTCGAGACTTTAAAAAAGAAATAACGTGAATACTCTACTTTATATATTGATTTCACTTGCTTTTTCTGCATTCTTTTCCGGAATGGAGATTTCGTTTGTTTCGGCAAATAAGCTGAGATATGAACTTGATAAAAAAGACAAAAGCCTTACGAACAAAATATTGGATGTGTTCTTCCATAATCCCAATCAGTTCATATCGACGATGTTGGTCGGGAATAACATTGCATTGGTCGTTTATGGTTTGCAAATGGCTTTCGTGTTGGAGCCATCAATTCGTACTTTTGTAGACGTGCCGGCATTAATTGTCCTTATCCAATCTATTATATCTACCCTTCTAATCCTTTTTGCAGGTGAATTTATCCCCAAAACCATATTTAAGATAAACCCGAACTTCTCATTACGGTTGTTCGCCTTTCCTTTATACATTATATATATAGTATTATATCCGATATCCAAATTCTCTTCATTGATGTCGCTTTTTATTTTAAAAATAACTGGAGTGAAAGGTTTGAAGACATCAGCCGCTTATAGCTTGGGAAAAGTCGATTTGGACTATTTCATCCAACAAAGCATAGAAGATGCGCCGAGTGACTCGGAGATGGATACGGAAGTGAAGATATTTCAAAATGCGTTAGATTTTTCCAATGTCCGTTTGCGCGACTGTTGCGTGCCTCGTACGGAAATGGTTGCTTGCGACGAGACGGTCTCGTTGGACGAGCTTCGTTCCCGTTTCATTGAGACAGGTCTGTCGAAGATATTGATTTACCAAGAGAATATTGATAATATAATTGGCTATATCCACTCGTCCGAGTTGTTTAAACATCCGAATGACTGGACAACCCATATACGTTCTATTTCCATTGTCCCCGAAACAATGGCTGCCAACAAACTGATGAAAGAGTTGCTCCGTGACAAGAAAAGCATTGCAGTGGTGGTGGATGAGTTCGGCGGAACATCGGGCATTGTGACGTTGGAAGATTTGGTGGAAGAAATCTTCGGGGAAATAGAAGATGAACATGACGTGAAAACTCATATTGCAAAGAAAGTAGCGAACGATGAGTATCTTGTTTCCGGAAGAATGGAAATCGATGCTTTGAACGAAATGTTTGATTTGGATCTGCCCGAATCGGATGATTATGTCACTGTTGCCGGCTTCATATTGCATTTTTATCAACGGTTTCCGAAATTGAATGAAGAGATTGCTTATGATAAGTATGTATTCAAAATAGTCAAGGCAAGCTCGACAAAAATAGAGCTGATTAGGCTAAAGGTGAATGAAAAATGAAAAAAAAAGACCAAAAGGTGTCAGAGTCTCTTTTTTTTCGTATCTTCGTGCTCTTAATATGGAATATGCAAAAAAGATAAATATAAACTTTAAAAATAGAAAAAAGATAAATGGCTACGCTGGAGAAAATTAGAAGCAAAGCTGGACTGCTTGTCCTTGTAGTTGGATTGGCATTGTTCGCTTTTATCATTGGAGACTTTTTGAATTCAGGTTCAACCTATTTCAAACAAACACAAGAACGTGTCGCTGAAGTTGATGGAGAGGCTATCTCAATACGCGACTATCAGGAACGCATCGACGAAATGGTAGAGATGTATAAGATGCAAACTGGACAAACAAGTTTGCCTGATGAATATATGGCTCAAATTCGCCAAAGTGTGTTTGACACAATGGTCCAGGACATCGTTTTAGGTGAAGCAACTGAAAAAGTGGGTATGGAAGTAAGTGCTGATGAGTTATTTGACATGGTTCAAGGTGAAAATATCTCTCCGCTGATTCAACAGATGCCGACGTTCCAGAATCCTCAAACAGGTGCATTCGACCGTAACGCTTTGTTGAACTTCTTGAAGGCTATTGATAGCGATGCTATCGCAGCAGCTCCAATTGAACAACAAGAACAATTGATTAAGGCTAAGAATTATTGGATTTTTTGGGAAAAGAACATCAAACGTCAGCGTTTGGAACAAAAGTATACTACTTTGCTTGCGAAAGCTGTAGGTGCTAACAAATTGGAAGCTAAAGAATCATTTGACGAAAATGCAAAAAGTGCTGACATTGTTTATGCAATGCAGGCTTATGCTACAATTCCTGATTCAACCATTCAGGTTAGCAATAGCGACGTTAAGGCTTTGTATGATCAACGTAAGGACCTCTTCAAACAAAAAGAGACTAAGGTGTTGAAGTATTTGGCAGTTGACATCCGCCCGAGCCAAGATGATTATAATGCTGCACAAAAAGAGATTGAAGCAGTGAAAGAAGAATTGGCAAGTACTGACAAGGTAGCTGATGTAGTGAATGAAAACTCTGAAATTCCATATATCGATGCTTTCTTTACAGATAAATCATTCGACCCGGAAATGAAACAGTTTGCAACAACTGCTGAAGTGGGTGCTGTTTATGGTCCTATCTTTGAAAATGACAAATATAGATTGTTCAAATTAGTGGATAAGACTAACGCTCCGGATTCAGTGAAAGTTAGCCATATCATGTTGGCTGGCAAAAGTGAAGCTGAAACTACTGCATTGGCAGACAGCTTGATGGGTGCAATCAAATCTGGTGCTGATTTCGCTGAATTGGCAAAGAAACATTCTGTAGACCAGGCTGCTGAAAATGGTGGTGAATTGGGTTGGTTTACTGAAGTTACTGCTTTGAGAGGCGTAAATGAAGAGTTCAAGAATGCTATCTTCTCAACTCCTGTTAATCAAGTAGCAGTGGTTAAATCTATGTACGGGACTCATTTGGTGAAAGTAACTGAGAAAACAGCTAATGTCACTAAATATAAAATGGCTGATGTTGATATGACAGTATCTCCAAGTTCTAAGACTTATAGCAATATTTACAATGAGCTGAACAGCTTCATTTCTAAGAACCGTGACATCGCTAAGTTGGATACGGCTGCCCAATCAGCAGGTTACAATGTGATTTCCAATGTGTCTGTTACTCCGGATAACCAATTGATTGGAACTATCAAGAATTCTCGTCCGGTCATCCGTTGGGCATTCCAAAACGATAAAGGTGCAGTTTCTGAAATCTTTGAATGTGATGACAAATTCATCATCGCTGCAGTTGAAAAGAGCGTTCCGGCAGGTTATGCTCCATTGGAAATGGTTGCTCCGGCTTTGAAAGCTGAGCTTGTTGCGAAGAAGAAGGGTGAAAAGATTGCTGCTGATTTGGCTGCAAAGAACCTTTCAAGCATGGAAGCTTATGCTGAGGCTATGGGCTCATCCGTTGATTCTGTCAAGTTTGTATCATTCGGTACTCGTCGTATTTCTGGTATCGGAGTTGAACCTAATTTGAATGCTGAAGTATCTTTGGCACAAGTTGGTCAAGTAAGTGCTCCTGTCCAGGGTAACAATGGCGTTTATGTATTCAAAGTATATGCAGAGAACACGGATGCTAAAACTTTCAACGAAGCTGAAGTAATGCGTTCTTTGGATGCTAACAATATTTATCGTTTGTCTTACCAAGCTATCCAGACATTGGTAGACAAAGCAGAAATCGAAGATAATAGAATCCGTTTCTATTAATAGGTACAGGTTAATATAAAAGTAAGGGGCTGTGTCAAAACGAAATTTTTGATGCAGCCCCTTTTCTATGATAAATTTCCTCCGAATAATTGCCCCAAAACAGCAATTCTTTCATATTTTGTAAGCATTCAACAAATACACATTTTGTTGCTCATTTTACTGCTATCGTTTCGTGCTGTAAACGTAAGACTGCCAAGACGATGAATATTTTCATCGTAAGTGTCTTTATCCGTGTTTAATGCTTCGTACCATTGAGGTTTTCTATAAAAAGCATATTTTTTTCGTAAGCGTATCCGCCATATATTTTTGCAGAAAAATTGTTAGTTTGCGAAAAAAAGATATATTTGTAGTCGCATGTATTTATCCATGGAATGGTGTTGAAATTCGATGTTAACGAGTACAGCTTCGCATTATTTTTTATAAACCATAAAAAGACACAGGGTTGAATGCCAATCCTGGATGGAGGAAATTTTATGAAAAAGCAATTTCTATTTTTATTGCTTTTCTGCCTGTCAATCTCCGAGACTTGGGCGGAAAGGATTGATGTAGCCACTGCCAGAAAGGTTGCAGGAAATGTTGCACGACAAGAAAGTGTAACTGGATTACGATCTACCGATGATTTACAGTTGGTCTATGCGGCACGATCGGGTCAATCCGGTTCTTCTTTGCGTAGTGGAACGTTGGAAGGAACCGCTGATTATTTCGTTTTTAATTTCCCTGCTAATAAAGGTTTTGCTATTGTGTCGGGAGATGACCGTGCATATCCTGTATTGGGCTATTCCGATGAAGGTCTATTCGACTCGGACAATTTGCCGGATAACTTGCGTGGAATGTTAGCTTATTACCAAAAACAGATTTCTTGGGCAGAAGGGAATGGAATAGATGCCACTCCTGCTATTGCTGCTGAATGGGAACGTTATCTAAATGGGACAACATTGCGTACCTCCTCGAAAGAAGTTTTGTTGAAAACAGCCAAATGGGGGCAGGGTGAGCCATTTAACCTTTACACTCCTTTGGAGAAAAGAGAGCATACATTGACCGGCTGCGTGGCGACTGCGTCAGCGATATTAATGCATTATCATCAATATTCTGCAGATGCTGAAGTGTTGCAAAAAAAAGGAGTCTCGGAATATATGGGACAAAAAGTCACTTATGCTCCTTATCAATGGGACAAGATGCTTTTGGAGTATAATGATGGTCAATATACCCAAGAAGAGGGAGAAGCAGTGGCTGCTTTGATGTGGAACATTGGTGCTAATATTAAGATGCAGTACTCTCTTACGGCAAGTAGTGCGTTTACATGGGAGTCAATTGTCACACTTAGGAATCTCTTTGGTTATAGCAAGGCGGCTCGTTATCTTTTCAAATCTGATTTTACTTGGAAAGAGTGGAAGGCAATGGTGCGGAAAGAACTGGATGAAAATAGACCTATTGTGTATGAAGGTTATGATTCGCAAAGTGGTCATGCTTTTGTGTGTGATGGTTATAGAGAAGGAGGGGCATTCCATATCAATTGGGGTTGGAGTGGTTATTCTGATGGTTATTTCTTGCTTACCGCTCTTGATGCAGAAGGTACAGGTGAGCCATTCGCCAATAACTGCATGGGAATAGGAATACAGAAGCCGCTTGCGGATGATAAAGCGGTTTGTGAGTTGAGGTATGATAGACTATTTATGAATGGGAAACCTACTTGTGACGATTCTTTTCTGATAGAAATTACTATAGCAAACATCGGAAGTACCACTTTTAAAGGAGAATTTGGTATTGCGGTGATCGGAACGGATGGGAAAATAAAAAAGCAAATACAGAGAGAACGTTTAGAAACGTCGCTTGACGAAATTCAATATGAGAAATGGAAGGTACATTGCTCCTTGTCACAAGATTTATCCGATGGGGAAGTGATAAAGCCTGTTTATAACGTTGATGGGGAATGGCGGATTATGGAAGGGTCATCTGAAGCGGCTCTTTATATTGATAAAAATGGCGTGAAGTATCCGGGCGATGAGTTAAATATATATATATATATGAATACTTTTGGAAATACATATTTACCGGTTTCTGGTTTGGATAACGGAATACGTCATGAAAAGTGTACCCAATTTATCGGTTATCATATAACAAATCTCACGGACACGATTGTGTTTCGTTACACCTTGCAAGATTATGAAGCGTGGAAGGGACAATTGGATATTTACACGGGTGAAGATGGGAAGTCCCTTTCTGCTGAAAATCAAGGAAAGAAAGTTGAATTAGACGAGTCGGATTCTTTTGAAATATCCGTAAGTCCTAAGCAATTAGGTAAAGGCGGTTACTTTTGGAACTTTTTAAAAGTCTTATCTGCAAAAAGCGGGGAACTGACGTATGATATACAAGTGTTTGATTTTTCGGATAAGGAGAATCTGCTTTTTGAACAAAAAGGGAATAAAATGAAATTTATGAATCACCTTCCTGTAGCATTTGATAAGGATCCAATCCGGGGATCGGTCGGTCAGGAAATTCCATTTACCGTCCAGATGACAGATATTGATCCTATTATTATGGGGAAACCTTTAAAAGTGGGAGTTGGCATAAAATTCACAAAAAAGAAAGGAGGTCAGATTCAGTTGTTTGATGCCGAGAAAAAAGAAATTCCTTTGTCTTATGAGGAAGGAGAATTATTAGAATGGGATTCGGCTCCAGTAGGAAACGTTGTGGAAGATATGTCATGTACATTCTATATCAAAAGCGATGTTGAATTTTTGGAATCTTCAGCTCCATATTTGTGTTTAGAATTGCAAGCAGAAGGATACGTTATTCCTATAACATATAAACTTGCGTCCCTCGTGGTGGATTCTAAGAGCCCGACAGCAAACGAGCTGGTAACAAAAGAATCGGTGCGTGTATGGACAATGGGCAATCGTTTGTTTATCTTAACACCGAAGGCTGAAGAAGCATTCATCTTCACTTATGACGGACGTCTCTACAAGAGCTTCTCTTTGTCCGCAGGAGAAAATGTGGAAAACCTGCCTCAAGGCAAATACATCGTGCGTGTAGGAGAGCAAACTTATAAGTTGAAAAATTAGTGTGAGAACATCGAAAAAAACATACCGTTGTTTTTAAAAAAACGTCACGAGGAATTTTTGAAAACGTCCAATGTTTTTTCAAAAACGTCCAATGTTTTTTTTAAAACAACGGTATGTTTTTTAAGCCATCCTTGATGGGGTTGAAAATATTAATAATGAGATGGTTATGAGTTGGAAAGTGTAGGTGGCTGAGATTGGATTCTCAAATCAAAGCAGCCGTTAGCAATTCTGACACACCTTAAAGGGAAGTGTATTAAAACAACTGTTTCGATATAGCTCCTGCATCTCTTGAAGCATTTTCCAGAAATTTTTCGGTCAAGCGGGAGAAAGCGTAGTTGTCCAAATCCTCTTCTTTAATCATGAGAAACGAACCGGGGAGGTTTCCTGGCTTTTGGAGGTGGATTTGGTAGAAGGATGCATGGATGGTTTGATGGGATAACACATGCTTTATCTCCGGGAAGCCTTTTATTGTCAAATCGTTTTGACCTTTTCCCAACCATTGTTGCAGCTCTTCGTGGGCTAACAACTTCTCTATTCCGGTTGCTTCTTCCGTTTCTATCAAAGGGAACTCATACAATCCTTTCCAGATGTCCTTCCCGCTACGTTTATGAATCCATGTGCAGCCTTTAAACAGAATTTGAATATAGTTTAAATAACGTTCAACCGTTTTGGTTTTTTTTTGTTTGACAGGATAGTCTTGTGCATTATTATGTTGGAAAGCCAAGCAGAAGCCGGACAATGGACAGCCGGGACAATCCGGATTCTGAGGAATACATTGCAAGGCTCCCAATTCCATAATGGCTTGATTGTATAAACCAGGCTGGCGGAGATAAAGGATTTCCTGTGCCAACTCTTTAAAGATTTTCTTTCCCCGGGTCGAATCAATGGGTTCGGAAATGGCAAATAGGCGGGAAAGAACCCTGTAAACGTTTCCATCTACCACTGCGTAAGGTTGATTCCATGCAAAAGAAACGATGGCGGCAGCTGTGTAGTCGCCGATGCCTTTAAGCCCACGTACATCTTTATATCCAGAAGGGAAAATACTACCAAACCGGTCGCAGATGACCTTGGCAGCCTCATGCAAATTCCTTGCGCGGCTGTAGTATCCCAATCCTTGCCAATATTTCAACACTTCATCTTCCGGAGCATTCGCCAACTCTTTCACATCCGGAAACCGGGAAATGAAGCGGTTGAAGTAATCCAGGCCTTGCGACACCCTCGTTTGCTGTAAGATAATTTCTGAAATCCAGATAATATAAGGGTCGTTGGTCTCTCTCCATGGTAAGCATCTCCTGCTCATATTGTACCATTTAAAGAGTCTATCATAAAAATCCGTATGAAGAAATCCGTTTGGCATATCTTTCGTAATAATGATTGTAACTGATTGATTACTGCAAACATACACATATAATTCGGAATACGGGAAACTATTTTTAAAAAAATAGCTAATGATTTCCTTTCGCACCTCGATAAAAAGCTATATATTTGCATTCCAAAAAATTATAGGACTAAATCAATAATAAAAAATAATTAGACATGACTAAAGCAGATATCGTGAATGAGATTTCAAAAAGCACTGGTATAGACAAACAAACAGTACTAGCGAGCGTTGAATCTTTTATGAACATTGTTAAAAGCTCATTAGCTGAAAACGAGAATGTGTATTTGAGAGGTTTCGGTAGTTTCATCGTGAAGAAAAGAGCACAAAAGACTGCCCGCAATATCTCAAAGAATACAACTATTATTATTCCTGAGCACAACATTCCTTCATTTAAGCCAGCAAAGACTTTCTTGAATGAAGTTAAATAATTATCTTTAACGTTTAATCTTTTAAAATTTAAAGCGATGCCTAGCGGAAAGAAAAGAAAAAGACATAAAATGTCTACGCACAAACGTAAAAAAAGACTGAAGAAGAATAGACATAAGAAGAAGTAAGTCTATTTTTAGGTCTTAAAGGGGAAAGAACAAGCTCGAAAATAAATTTCAAGCTTGTTCTTTGCTTTGTTTTATAACAAAATCAATTTAATACATTCTAAAAACACCAGACGTGATAAGTGATATAGTAGTTGATGTTCAATCAAAAGAAATGACTATTGCCGTTTTGGAAGACAAGAACCTCGTTGAGCTTCAGAAAGAAGCACTCAATGTGGAGTTCGCTGTCGGTGATATTTATTTGGGTAAAGTGAAGAAATTGATGCCTGGTTTGAACGCTGCTTTCATTGACGTGGGGTACAAAAAGGATGCATTTCTTCACTATCAAGATATAGGGGCTAATTTTAATTCCCAGCAAAAATATATAAAGCAGGCTTTGACCGACTTCAAGAAGCTCCCGACCATGCAGAAAGCTTCTATTTACCCGGAAACGGATAAGAATGGCAGCATTGGAGATGTGATAAAAGTCGGACAAGAAGTCTTAGTCCAAATAGCTAAAGAGCCTATATCTACTAAAGGACCGCGTTTAACTTCAGAATTGTCATTTGCCGGAAGATACATCGTCTTGATTCCTTTCGGGGATAAAGTATCTGTTTCATCAAAAATCAAGACGGCTGAAGAACGTGCCCGTTTACGCCAGTTGCTCACCAGCATCAAACCGAAAAATTTCACTGTTATTGTCCGTACATCAGCTGAAGGAAGGAGAGTGGCGGAACTGGATCACGAATTGAAGACATTAGTGAAACGTTGGGAAGATACGGTTGCGAAACTGCCGAATGCCTCTCTGCCCTCTTTGGTTTATGAAGAGACGAGCAGGGCCGTTGCTTTGTTGCGCGACATATATAATCCTTCGTTTGAACACATTTATGTAAATGACAAAGAGGTTTGCAATAGCATCAAAGATTATGTAAGCTTGATTGCTCCTGAAAACGAGAAAATAGTTGAGTTGTATACGGGAGCATTGCCTATCTTTGATAATTTTGCGATTACTAAGCAGATTAAATCTTTATTTGGACGCACGGTCACTTATAAAAGCGGAGCCTATTTGGTAATAGATCACACAGAAGCAATGCATGTGATTGATGTCAACAGCGGTAACAGAGCTAAAGGAAGCGACGACCAGGAGCAAACGGCCATAGAAGTCAACTTGGCTGCTGCGGATGAGATTGCCCGCCAGCTTCGTTTGCGTGATATGGGAGGAATTATCGTGATTGACTTTATAGATATCCATGACGCTGCTAATAAGCAAAAATTGTTTGAACACATGACAAAAGCCATGGCGAATGACCGCGCCAAGCATAATATTTTGCCCCTAAGTAAGTTTTGCCTGATGCAGATAACTCGCCAACGTGTCCGTCCGGCGATGGATGTGGATACGACTGAAACATGCCCGGCTTGTTTTGGGACGGGAGTTGTCAAATCCTCTATCTTGTTCACGGATAGTTTGGAAGGAAAAGTGGATTGCTTAGTGAACAGACACCATGTGAAGAAATTTACTCTACATGTACATCCCTATGTGGCGGCCTATTTAAACAAAGGTCTTTTCTCTTTGAGCTGGCAATGGAAAATGAAATATTCGCACGGCTTAAAGATTGTTCCAAATCAAAGTTTGGCATTCTTGGAATATCGGTTCTATGATGAGGACAAGAATGAAGTGGATATGAAAGAGGAACAAGAAATTAAAGGATAATATAGAAAGGGGCTGTGTCAAGGTTGTTTTGAAGCAGCCCTTTTCTATATTTACCTGTTTCCCAAATCGTCATAGAGCGTTTGTAACAAAGCTTTTCCTTTCAATAACCTATCATTATTGTCACCCTGGTCTTCTATCAATACACGGTTGCTCTCGTTGTCATAGACAGTATATTGCCCACTACTGTCAGCAAAGGCAAATCCGTTGTTGAAGGTGTAGAATGAATAATCGCAGCGGTGTGGCGAAAGGATATCTTTGCTAAAGAAATATTCTTGATGGGGAATGCCCAATTGCCCTAACAAAGTCGCAGCCAAGTCTGTCTGGTTGCAGATGTTTTTTATCTTTTTCGGTTTAGCTATCGCTCCTCCGCACCAAATCATCGGAATATGGAAACGGTCGGGTTCGTATTCTGTCAAATGTTCCGGATAGCGGAATCCATGGTCTGCCACCAACACCATGAGCAAATTGTCCCAAACTTCCGTCTTTTTCAGTCGTGAAATGAAATTGCCTAAACAACTGTCTGTAAAAGCCACAGAGTTGAGGTAAGGATGGCTGAAACGATGGAAAGGAACTTCAAAAGGTTCATGGCTGCTTAATGTCAAGAAAGTTGTCATCCAAGGAGCAGTCGCCTTCTCCCTTTTCTTCAGGTGGTTGTAAAGGAAATTGAAAGTGACATCGTCGTTCGCTCCCCATTTGCTCAACCGGTCGCTTAAAGGGAAATCTTTGTCGGAAGTTATTTGGCTATAACCCGAACTGAAGAAATAGCTTTGCATGTTGGTGAAGTTGATATCTCCTCCATAAAGCATGTCAGACTCGTATCCCTCTTTTTTCAAGCTTGAAGCAATGGATGGCAAAGTCTGGCTCTTTGCCGGATATTTCATGATGGATGTCGTCGGTTGGGCAGGATATCCATTCAATACAGCCACTAATCCTCTGTCTGTCCGGAACGAATTGGCGTATACTTTGGAAAAGAGAATGCCCTCTTTCCCTATTTGGTTTATATGCGGTGTGACATTCGCTTCTCCTCCTGTTACTGCTACCGCATTGGCTGAGAAGCTCTCCAAAATGATAATTAAGATATTGGGTCTCTTTGTCTTTAATAGGAAACGGGTTGAATCGGATGAATCGACTGGAGATAACAAGGCTTCTATGTTTTCTTGTCGTTCCTCTTCGTCCAAGAAATTAAACTGTTTGGCAAAATCCTCCTTTTTGGAGAGGGATGATAACAAGCTGAAGCAAGGATTGATAGCAGAATGATTCAAAAATTGATTTTGGCTAAAATAGACCATGCCGACATTTGCTGTTGATGTTGTGATTCCTCCTCTGATGGGTATAAACATAATCACCCCGGCTAAAATGATGGCGAATGTCGAACGTATCTTATCAGGTGCTAATTCTGTTGGCACATGGTCGATGACTGCCTTTTTCAGATAAATATAACCCAATGTGCTGTAAATAAGAAAAGAGGTCGTCTGCTGAAGGAACAAACGGGCAGGAATGCTCGCAAAAGCATCTTTAGGTGATTGTAAATAGAAGAAAAGCGTGGAGTCTATCCTGAATCCCCAAAAGGAATACAAAGCGACATCTACCGAGAATATGGCTGTAATTAGCAATAGCGCCATTATGGTATATGCGTAAATCCCTTTTTTGTACCATTTCCCCGGAATCCATGTGGACAAGAGTGTCATTAGGAGCGGAATAATGGTAAGATAGCCGGCAACTGTACAATCTAATTTCAATCCATGAAGAATGACTTTCCAGCCATCCGCCAACGAGCAATTGCCCGTCGATGGATGGTTGTATGTCATAAACCAAGGCTTCTGAATGATAAACAGTGGAAGCCAGGCAAAATAATTCAAGATTAGAAAGAGGAGTCTCTTTTTCATCCCTTATAGAGCTTTTCTTTGAGTTCGGCAATAGTTGGATCAGAGATGTAATCATCATAATCCATCATCTTGTCAATAATGCCATTCGGTGTCAATTCAATGATACGGTTTGCCACTGTTTGGATAAACTCGTGGTCATGGCTGGAGAATAAGATATTGCCTTTGAACGTCTTTAATGTGTTGTTGAATGCCTGGATTGATTCCAAGTCCAAGTGGTTGGTTGGTGTATCCAATACGATACAGTTCGCATCAGTCAACATCATCCTTGAAATCATACAGCGCATCTTTTCACCTCCGGACAATACACTTACTTTCTTCAACAACTCTTCGCCGGAGAACAACATTCTGCCCAAGAAGCCTTTCAAGAAAACTTCGTTTGTGTCTGGTGAGAATTGCGATAACCAGTCAATCAAATTATAGTCTGAATTGAAGTATTGGGTGTTATCCAAAGGCAGGTAAGTTGTTGTGATGGTTTGTCCCCATTGATAAGTGCCTTCATCTGGCTTTTCTTCGCCGTTGATGATTTGGAAGAGCGCAGTCATAGCTCTTGGGTCATGGCTGATGAAGACAATCTTGTCATCTTTTTCGACATTGAAGTTCAAATCCTTGAACAAATACTTGCCTTCAATGCTTTTTGTCAAACCTTTGACCTCCAAGATTTGGTTGCCCGGCTCTCTGTTAGGAGTAAACAAAATGCCTGGATAACGGCGGGAAGAAGGCTTGATCTCTTCTATGTTCAGCTTTTCCAACATTTTCTTACGGCTAGTTGTCTGCTTTGATTTAGCAACATTGGCACTGAATCGGCGGATGAACTCTTCCAGCTCCTTCTTCTTTTCTTCAGCCTTCTTGTTTTGTTGTTGTTGCTGGCGGAGAGCTAATTGGCTGGATTCATACCAGAAGCTATAGTTGCCGGCAAACAATTGCAGCTTGCCATAATCAATGTCCACGGTGTGTGTACATACTGAGTCCAAGAAGTGACGGTCGTGGCTGACTACTAATACGGTGTGCTCAAAATTAGAAAGATAATTTTCCAACCAAGCAACAGTGTCCAAGTCTAAGTCATTGGTAGGCTCGTCCAATAACAGGTTGTCCGGTTGACCGAACAAAGCTCTTGCCAACAATACACGGACTTTTTGCTTACCGCTTAAGTCTTTCATCAGCATATAGTGTAAATCTTCGGAAATGCCTAAGCCGCTAAGAAGTGAAGCCGCATCGCTTTCGGCATTCCAGCCTTCCATTTCGGCAAACTTCTCTTCCAATTCGGATACGCGAATACCATCCGCATCGCTGAAATCCGGCTTTTCATAAAGCGCATTCTTTTCGCTCATGATGTCCCATAATACGGAATGCCCCATCAATACGGTATCCAAAACGGTGTATTCATCGAATGCGAAGTGATCTTGGGCCAATACAGACAGACGTTCTCCCGGTCCCATGGAAACAGTTCCACGAGTTGGGTCTAATTGTCCGCTGATAACTTTGAGAAATGTGGATTTACCGGCTCCGTTTGCTCCGATAATACCATAGCAATTGCCCGGCGTAAATTTCAGATTCACATCTTGAAACAGAATTCTCTTGCCGAACTGTACATCCAGGTTGTTTACTGTAATCATATTTAATTAAAGATATTGATAGCTTTTGTTGGTGGGTACAAAGGTACAAAAAAAGTTTGTGAGTTGATAGGATTGTTATATCTATCAACTCACAAACTTTCTGAAATGAGGAGTTTATTTCTTTTCGTCCGAATAAGTGAACGGTAAGAACTTGACCAATATTAAAACAGGAATGGCTGCTAACAGGGCGACGATGAAGAAAGTGCGGTATCCCAACCAGTCGCTTAAGATACCACTCATCATGCCTGGTATCATGACGCCTAAGTTCATAATTCCGGAAGCGAAAGCGTAATGTGCCATCTGGTGCTTGCCGGGAGCCACTTGTTGCATCATGAATAAAGTCAATCCCACGAAACCAAATCCGTAACCGAAATATTCGAATGTGATAGCTCCGCCGATCAACCATGCGCTGTCCGGCTGGTAAATAGCCAACAAAGGATAGACGGCAAACGGAAAGTTGAAGACGCAGCAGAGCGTAAAGAGTGTCTTTTTCAATCCACGGCTTGAAATGAAATATCCAGCCAAGAATGAACCTAAGACGAACGCTGCAGCTCCGAACGAACCGTAATAAAGACCGATTTGCTGTTCTGTTAATCCCAAACCTCCATTTTCAATGCCTGACTTCATAAACAATGGGACAATCTTTATCACCATTCCTTCTGCAAAACGGTAGAGGATGATGAAGCAGATATAGAGCAGGATGTACTTCTTCTGGAAGAATGTGACAATCACATCTTTCAAGGCAATCCATGTGTCGTGGGCAGATATGACTTGGTTGGAGGCTGCTTCTTTATCGCTTGGAAGCATCTTCCAGTGATAAACTCCTAACAACAGCATGATGGCTCCACAGCATCCCATGATAATCATCCATGCGTTGACGATTCCAACCCGTTCAATCAAGTATCCTGCCAAATATACTAATCCTCCTGTAGCTGCTAACTTGGCAACATTGTAGAAGGCTCCTTGCCAACCTATGTATTTGGCTTGGTCTTCTTTGCTCAGTACCGCCATGTAAACTCCGTCAGTCGCCACATCATGCGTTGCTCCACTGAAAGCAATGACAGCCAACAAGGCGATGGAGATGGCAAAGAAGTGGGGGAGTTGCAAGGACAAAGCCACCAATCCGAAAAATATACCCGAACAGAATTGCGTTAAGACAACAAAATATTTCTTTGTCTTGAACATTTCGAGGAATGGACTCCATAATGGTTTGATTGTCCAAGGAAACATGATGATAGATGTCCAAAAGGCAATTTGTGCATCACTGATGCCCAAACCTTTAAACATCAAAGCGGTCACCATATTCAATACCACGAATGGCATTCCCATAGCAAAATACACAGTAGGCACCCATGCTACGGGAGATATAGTACGTTTAATCTTATCGATGCTCATTTGTCGTGCTTGCTGCTTATAACCATTGGTTCATGAATTCATCCATCTCGGCAGCATGAGCTTCGAGGCTTTGCAATAATTTGAACTGTGCTTTAGTACGGATTAAATTATGCTTCGGGCTATGGATTTTATAATATGTGTCACCATTCAAGTAGTCTGTCAAGAAGCGCACAGTCTGCATGTAAGTCAGCAAACGACCGCCATAAGGAAGCATTTTAATTTCTGTCGGTGTCAAGAACGCCTTGGCCTTTTCCATATATCCTTTTGTATAAGCTTGGAAAATAGGAATATTGACATTGACATTGTCCAGGTTCTCATCATCTTCGGCTCCAGTGTTTCCTGCTGTGCGGATGAAGTCTCCTATGTCGGACAATACGAATCCCGGCATGACTGTATCCAAGTCGATTACACACAAAACGCGGTCGCTGTCTGCATCGAACAGGATGTTGTTTACCTTGGTGTCACAGTGGTTGGTGCGTTTTTTTAATTTTCCTTCGCGGTAGAGGCGTTCTTGGATGCACATAGTTTCCGCACGTTTCTCTATTTCTTCTACCAAGTCCTTCACTTCCTCCAAGCGTCCTGCTGCATTGTCTTTTACAGCATCGTGGAATTGTTGAAGGCGGAACTCCATGTTGTGAAAGTTAGGTATTGTTTCTCCCAATGTTCCTTCAGGAATGTCTGACAACATAGTTTGGAAATCACCGAATGCTTTTCCTGCTTCGTATGAAAGTTCAGGAGTCACCTCCTCATAGCTTTTGCTGCGTGGGATAAACAAACAAACACGCCAATAGCTGTCGCCATCGAAATAGTAATTCTTGCCCTCTTTTGTTGGTAGGAAGGTCAATACTTTGCGGTCGATGTCTGTTTCTCCTTTAGCTTCCAACTTTTCACGGATGTGTGAAGTTACCACATGGATGTTGTTTTGTAGCATATCTACATTTGTGAAAATAAGATGATTGACACGCTGCAACACATATTTGATTTCACCGTTGGCAGTAGTTACTTTTAATGTATCATTGATGTGTCCGTTTCCAAATGGTTCTGCTGATACCACATTTTCTTTTAAATCGAAATTGCTCAGAATTTCTAATAGCTGTTCTTTCGTTTTAGCCATGATATTTGATTATTATTATGCGTTTAGACGACAAAAGTAATAAAAATTATTTTTAACCGATGTTTATTTCACTACGATATCCTTTTTCTCATCAAATCCAGTGTCGAAACGGTTGTTTTCGATGGTGTAATGGGTGACGTGTTCGAAAAGGAAACGATGGTTGTTCCAATGGAAAGCCGGATAACTGTTGTTCTGCCGGATGATATTATTCCGGAAAACCAATCCGTCTACTGATTTGGCATACAAGATAGGCTCATCGAACGTGTCAAACTCGTTGTCTTCTATCGTGATGCCACTATGGAAATATTTCTTCTGTGCTTCCAAATCTGGTATTTCCGGATAGATGGAAATGACACCGTTGGTGAATTGGAACATGTTGGTCAAGGCGTTGATGAATTTGTTCTTGCGGATTGTGACATCGTGGCATGCTCCCGTCTCGAACCATCCATTGCAATCTCCACATAATAATATGGCTGTCCCGGAAGTATGGTCAAATACATTGTTCTCTATCAATGTCTTTTTAGGAGTGCTAAACAAACTACCTCTAGCCCGGTTGTTCCGAATCGTGTTATTGGCAAAATAGACTTCCGGAGTCCATTCCAAATTTTCTATGCCAAAGGTTCCGTTTTCATTTATATCAGCAGGAACCTCATTCTCGAAAGAGATTTCAAACTGTTTGGCTCCGTGTGCCGATGGCTTATCTGCTGCTTTGATGGATGCGATACAATTCCTTTCATCGAAAGCTTCCATTGTCGTTGAGTTGATGAACTGTACGGAGTCTCCTTTAAATCCCCATTCAAAGCCATACGCTTGTCCGTGCATATAGGATGCTAAAAGGGTCTTGTCGTCAATTCGTTTGGCAACTTTCAAATAGGTTCCATGTACATTGATGGCATCGTCCATCATTCCTTCGTATAATCCATCTACAGATACGATTTTTCCTTTGCAACCTGAAAAGTGGGTGGCATCAGCCTGGGTCGTAAAGTAACGAGGGTCATTTTCCCCTCTCAGGCAAACGGAAAAGTGGTCTAAGGTGATGTTTTCGCTCATTTGCGCTAACAATCCCATTCCCTCTGCATAGTGGACATTGATATTTTCCAAAGTTGTGTTCTTGTCGTATGAAACGAATATGCCTGGAGTTGGGCGTTCCCAACTGCGAAATACTACGACTGTTCCCGGAATCAGCTTGCTGTTTTTCCAAGGAGCCTTGAAAGTGCGAGGAGCAACCTCTTCGACATCCTTGGTTCCGACACGTATGTCGCTGGTTGTATATACCAACCGCTTGCTCTCTTTTTCAAAGGCAATGCCTATGTGTTGTTGAAGTTCCCAACCTTCACCTTTGGCGACTAAAGCATTGTCTTTTATTTCATATTGCACCCAAGGAGCAACTTTGTAGGTAATAGTTCCACCAACAGAGTCGTTTTCTAAAACTTCCACTTGCGCGATATGTGGATTGTCAAAATCGATGCTGAAATTCTTCAAAGTACAATTCTCTGAGTTCAGAAGCGATATAGGCAACATTCTTCCGTGGAAGATGAATTTCGAACCTTGTCCATCAAGGATGATATTTTTCAGTCCTTCCAAAGGGATTCCGACCAACTTAGGATTGTCTTGGTCGTGGTTGGAGATGAAATATTCACGTTCTGATGCCCCGGTTGGATAGAAATGGTATTCACCTTTGGGTAACTGTAAAGTAAGGGTTTCTTTCCCCGTTGCTTTCGGAGCAATTTCTTCCAGTGCGGAGGCGATGAGGGGAGAAACGTTGATCTCTTTGCCCGGAACAATTCCATAATCTGCCAAGTTATAGGTTGTCTTTTCTTTACAGCTTGTCAGCAACGTCATAGCAAGAAGCGTAGTAGCTGAGGCTGCATAAATGATTCTGTTCATGGTGTAATTTTTTGTTTTAAGTGCAAAGATAGGGAAACTTTGCCAAATAATAGAATAACGTTCCGTATCGTTTTGCTTCGAATGTTACCAAGAGTTGGAAATACATTACGATATTCACTATGAAAATAAAAAACACCAGGAACATAATTTTGAATAATAAAGTTGTTATTTTAAAATGATTATATATAACTTTGCAGTGCTTTTCGGTGAAGTGTTATGCAAGATTCGATGACAGCTTGAAAAGGGAATCCGGTGAGAGTCCGGAACAGTACCCGCTACTGTAAACGCCGTGAAAAGAAGGTTCTTAATCCTCTTGCCACTGTAATAAGATTACGGGAAGGCGAATCTTCGGCGAAGTCAGGAAACCTGCCGAAATAAGCAAATGCTGATTGGAATAGTTTCCGGGATTAGAAACGGTCAGTTAATATTATAGTTTAATTATTTATTTGTTATTTATGATGAAGATTAAAGTTGTGCTCATTGCGTGTATAGCTATGCTTTGTAGTGCTTTGAATCCAGTTAAAGCAGAAGGGATTTTTGCTCCTTCCAATGTCTTTGAAAATTTACAGCCTGGGGATAAAGTTGCCTTGTTGATGGTCTATTTCGGGACAACCCATGACGACACAAGGGCTTTGACTATTGATGCATTGAATAAGAAGGTAAAAGAAGCCTATCCGAATTTGGATGTGAGAGAAGCTTATACTTCGCGTATTGTCATGTATCGTTTGGCAAAACGTGGAGTTATCAAGAAGAATCCAATCGAGGCATTGGCACAATTGAAGGCGGATGGTTACACTCATGTTTTGGTACAATCTGCCAATATCATAGATGGTGTGGAAATGGAATCGCTCCGCAAGGATATCGCCCAAGTCAATTTCCTATTTAAAGAGATTCGTTTGGGACTTCCTCTTTTGTATTTCCCGGAAGATTACAAATTGGTGATTGATGCGCTTCTTCCGAAAGCCAAAGAAAATGCTGTCAATATTTTGATTGGGCATGGAACATACAAACCGGAAACTGCACAATATGCCATGTTGGATTATATGTTCCAAGCTGAGGGGCACAAAAACTTTGCAGTAGGAACTGTTGAAGGCTATCCTTCATTTGAGGATGCTGTCAACCGTTTGCCGGAACGCCAGAAAAAAATCAAAGAGGTGCAACTGATACCGTTCTTGTTCGTTGCAGGCGACCATGCGAAAAATGATATTGCTGTCGATATGAAGCAGGCTTTGGAAGAGAAAGGATACAAGGTTTCCGTTTTGAACGAAGGTTTGGGACAGAATGCTGCCATCTTGGACATTTATATGGATCATATCAAGTTTATCATGGAGAACAAACCTCTTGATATTAATGAAAAGAAGAAAGAGTATTCAAAAGGGAAAGATGCCTATTGACAGGTAAAGCTTCATAAAATATCATGAACGTGTCTTTTTGTAAATAAGGTTGACTCTTAGCAACATCAACAAATGAAAGAAAAGCAGTACAATCGAGAACAAGAGCGTAAATTGCGCTATCATGAAATTTATCGTCTTCGCATGTTGGAGGGTGAGGATGTTTCGAGCATTGCTGAAAAATTTGGTCTAAACCGTAGAAGCGTTTATTATGCATTGACTATCTTTGAGCAGGAAAATCC
>ULRN01010474.1_pt1 | contig 84610 bp, 75 predicted proteins | sample 1955461 | NCBI WGS metagenome assembly ULRN01 (sample SAMEA4835683, study PRJEB28245) | human gut metagenome | biome: gut microbiome; material: fecal sample | place: Denmark | collected 2008 | reverse complement strand
GGAAGTGAACCGCCACTTTCTCGCTTGGGCGGAGAGACAGAAAACCCCGGTATGCGCCATCGAGTCCGCTATCCTTTTCGAATCGGGTTTTAACCGGATTGTCGACACGACACTGATGGTCTATGCCCCGATGGAGATACGCATCGGGCGGGCGCTCGAACGCGATGCCGTTTCCCGCGAAGAGGTCATACGCCGTATCGAAAGCCAGTTGCCGGATGAAGTAAAGAAAGAGAAATCGGACTACGTGATCTTCAATGACGGAGAACAGGCTTTACTTCCGCAGATAAGTACTTTCCTTTCCGGACTAAAAACAAGAAAAACCTGACTTTCAATCTTATAACAAACGTAATAAGATAATAGAATCAGTTGAAGGATCGATTTACGCTTAGTGAATAATCATTAGAAACAAGAAAATATATTCAAAACTGCCGAAAATTCCCGGTAGTTATGTTACATTTGCACACTCAAAAGTTAAACACTATTAGAAAAACAAAGTATTATGTTGAAGACGATTTTGTCTATCTCGGGCAAACCGGGATTGTTTAAATTGGTTTCCCATGGGAAAAATATGCTGATTGTTGAGTCGTTAGCAGACAAGAAAAGAGTTCCTGCATACGCAAAAGATAAAGTAATTTCTCTGGGAGACATCGCTATCTACACAGATGAAGCAGAAGTTCCTTTGCATGAAGTTCTGACCAGCATCAAAAATAAAGAAAACGGACAGCAAGCTTCTATTTCCACATCCGCCAAACCGGACGAACTGCGTGCTTATTTCGCAGAGATACTTCCCAATTTTGACCGTGAACGCGTATATCCGAGCGACATCAAGAAATTGATCTCCTGGTATAACATCTTGATCGGTGCCGGCATCACGGAATTCACTCCGGAAGAACCGGCAGCGGAAGAGGCTCCGGCTGAAGAAACAAAAGAAGAAGCATAATAGAGTCACAACCTGCCGGCACGTAAAGGTACTTATTGTAGAAAACGCATTTTTCAGGCTCAAAAGAGAACTGGCATCTAACAAATGTTAATTTGCTTTTTCGACGTCAAAAAGGAACTTTCACCCACTGTCCGGCACTTCTTCGCAACGAAGACGGTCGTCATTCCATTTACAAGGGACTTCATCGCCACGAGAACGGTCGTCATATACAACGACAACGGACCTCACGGCGATGAAGTCCCTTGTCATTGTAAAAAACCGCGCACCTCACGGTAACAAGCCCCTAAAATACCGTTGGAATATTTGGGACGCCACCCGATTTATCTGAAAATATCCGATTCTCCGGAAGATAAGATTTATCACTTTGCACGCGTTTTCCTCTTCCGGCAACCAAATCGCCGGCTTTCCTAAACGACCTCAGCGCCTCATTTTTCCTGTAGTCAAAAAAAGCAACCGAAACCCGGAAAAAAGTCAATCCAAAACATACCCGGATTTCGGATGAAATAGGGAAATAGCCTGAAAAGGGGTTATTGTAAAAAATATATAACCTTTAGAACAACGGATTAGCTACTTTTTCCTTCAACAAGGCCAAATCGACTACTTGGCGGATATCATCCACATAATGGAAAGTCAGTCCTTTCAGATAGTCGGGCTTGATCTCTTCGATATCTTTCCTATTCTCTTGACAGAGGATCAGTTCCTTGATTCCGGCACGTTTGGCAGCCAGTATCTTTTCCTTGATGCCGCCTACCGGAAGGACTTTGCCGCGCAGCGTGATCTCACCGGTCATAGCCAGGTTACTGCGCACCTTACGCTGCGTAAAGGCAGACACCAATGAAGTTACCATCGTGATACCGGCACTCGGACCGTCTTTCGGAATCGCTCCTTCCGGCACATGGATATGTACATTCCAGTTTTCAAACATATCTTCGTCGATACCGAACAATCCGGCATGCGAATGAATATATTCGAGTGCCAACATGGCAGATTCTTTCATCACGTCACCTAAGTTACCTGTCAAAGTGAGCTTCGACCCCTTTCCTTTGCTCAAACTGGATTCCACAAACAGGATTTCACCGCCGACAGCCGTCCAAGCAAGCCCGGTTACAACACCGGCATAGTCATTTCCCTGGTATTTATCACGCGAATGTTCGACTGCTCCCAAATAATCATGCAAGTCTTCGGGACGTATCTGTGCCGGAAGTTCTTCTCCTGACGCCAGTTTGCGGGCCAGCTTACGCATGATCTTGGCAATCTTTTTGTCCAATTCACGCACACCGCTCTCGCGGGTATAGGATTCGATGATCGCCTGCAACGTCTTTTTCGGGAACTTCACTTTGCCTTTCGACAGACCGTGGATCTCCAACTGCTTCGGAACCAAATGGCGGGCAGCGATTTCTACTTTCTCCTCCATGATATAGCCACTCACCTCGATCAGCTCCATACGGTCCAGCAACGGCTGGGAAATCGTGTTCAGGTTATTGGCGGTCGCGATAAACATAACTTTGCTCAGGTCATAATCTATATCCAGATAATTGTCATGGAAAGCGTTGTTCTGCTCCGGATCCAACACCTCAAGCAAAGCGGAAGCGGGATCGCCTTTGAAATCATTCGTCACCTTGTCGATCTCGTCAAGAATAAACACAGGGTTTGAAGTTCCGGCTTTCTGGAGGTTCTGGATGATACGTCCGGACATCGCGCCGATATAGGTACGACGATGACCGCGTATCTCCGCTTCGTCATGCAGGCCGCCCAACGAGACCCGGACATACTTACGGTGCAAGGCTTCTGCGATCGATTTTCCCAACGAAGTCTTGCCGACTCCCGGAGGTCCGTACAGGCAGATTATGGGCGACTTCATATCTCCCTTCAGCTTCAGTACGGCCAAATGTTCGATGATACGTTCTTTCACCTTTTCCAGCCCGTAATGGTCGCGATCCAAGACTTTCTGCGCATGGGCAAGATTGAAATTATCTTTGCTGTATTCGTTCCATGGCAGATTGACGATCGTCTGTACATATTGTGTCTGGATGGAAAAATCAGGAGATTGCGGATGCAGGCGTTCCAGCTTGCGAACCTCTTTCTCAAATGTTTCGGCCACAGCAGGCGGCCATTTTTTCCGGGCTGCCTTCTCACGTAGTTCCTTTATCTCCAACTCATTGATGTTTCCGCCCAGTTCTTCCTGGATTGTCTTGATCTGCTGTTGGAGGAAATATTCTTTCTGCTGCTGGTTTATATCCTCGTGCGTCTTCATCTGGATGGATGTTTTCAATTCCACCAACTGATACTCCCGGTTCAAGATGAACAAAAGACGGTATGCACGGTCTTTCAGGTTACCGATCAACAACAGATCTTGTTTTTCCGACGATCCGTTGGGAACGTTACAACAAGAGAAATTAATCAGGTAAAGAATATTTTTGTTATTCCGTATTGAAAATATCAAGTCGCGAGGCGGCTCGGATGTAGCACCGAGCATCTTGATTGTCAAATCCTTGATAGTCGAGACAAGTGCTTCGAATTCACGATCGGACTTGTCCGGCATGATGTCTTCGAGCAGTTTGATCTTTCCGGTCAGGTAGGGATCGTAAGTAGAAAGTTCTTCCAGTTGGAAACGCTTCTTTCCTTGCAGGATCACGGTCGTCGTTCCGTCCGGCATTTCGAGCACACGGACAATGTCTGCCACTACTCCTGTCGTATACAGATCTTCTATCTTCGGGTCTTCCGTATCCATATCCTTCTGGCAAACCACTCCGATCAGGCTTTTCTTATGGGCAGCCTCCTTAATCAAGCGCATGGATTTAGGACGCCCTATCATGACCGGCATAGCTACCCCCGGAAACAACACCATATTCCGAAGCGGAAGAATAGGCAGTTCCTCTCCCACCTTTTCCATTCCTTCGGTAAAGTCTTCATCAACATCACAATCCGTGAGGATAGGCATTACGATACCAATATTATCATCCAAGTCGTTGTACGACTCCTCGGCAAACATCGTTACTTTATCTTTCTTCATATATTCTTTGTCATAGTTGCGGAATATTCATTTATCACCCGCAATTCTATTTTATACAATAAACGTGCCAAAGTTACTGTTTTTAACTCAAATCCGACTACTTTTGCACAAAACAATTGACAATGGACCATGTGACTATGAACAATTACTCAGTCCACACCAATTGTCAATTGTCAATTATTAATTGTCAATTGCTATGTCAAATCCTTTTTTCCAATTCAAACAGTTTACCATCCGCCATGATAAATGTGCGATGAAAGTAGGGACCGACGGTGTTCTGCTCGGAGCATGGGCCGGAATAGAATCATGCAACCGCATACTGGACATCGGAACAGGAACCGGACTGATCGCCCTGATGTTGGCACAACGCAGCAAAGCTGTTATCGACGCCATCGACATAGATGCCGATGCTTGCCTCCAGGCACAGGAAAACACAGAATCTTCTTCCTTTGCCGGACGGATAAATGTCCGGCATTCCGCCTTGGCCGATTTCGCACAAGCCGGCACGAATCTATATGACCTGATTGTATCCAATCCCCCTTATTTCGTCGACTCGTTGAAATGTCCCGACCGGAAGCGAAACACGGCCCGCCATACCGACACGCTGACATTGGAAGATTTGTTGCAGGACAGCCGAAAACTGCTTGCCCCGCAGGGACGCATCGCTCTCATCTTGCCCTACGATCAAAAAGAACGTCTTGCGGATTGCATCCGGACATACCATCTGTTTCTATCGAAAGAGACCTCCGTCATTCCCGTGCCCGGTGCCGAGCCGAAACGGTTGTTAGTCGAACTGACGGCAGAATCGACCACTCCTTTCACATGCTCCGACCAACTGACCATCGAGATTGCAAGGCATCAATACACCGACGAGTATATCAGCCTGACCAAAGATTTTTATCTGAAGATGTAAGGGAGTTTCTTATCGAAGAAGCGGGTTACTTCGCCAAACAGGTTCTGCACCTCTTCCGTAAAGGAAACAGTTTCGGGAGTCAATACATTCAATGATTTAGGAAGAACGGATATCTCGATCCGGCTGTCTGCCATGACTGGTTCGCCGTCCAGATGCATGACTCCCGGCTTCTGGCGGATGATCGTAACCTCTTTTCCTTTGAATGTCTTGATCTTGCTATTCCGGTCGATCTGCTTCGTAAACAATTGGATCGCCAAGGGCGCTATGTCCAACGGCCCGAAAGGAGAAAGGATCGTTATGTCCATCTCACCATCCTGAATATTGGCATGGGGGGCGATAAACGCATTATTACCATATTGGGAAGCATTTCCGCAAGCCACCAGAAACGCCTTTTCCTTGACCGTCTGGTTATCGATCAAAAGTTCATAAGGTTCGGGCCGGTAACTCAGATATTCCTCCACCGTGTTCTTTATATAAGTGAGTGACCCGCGGCGTTTCTCTCCGGCAAACTTCTGACTGACCGCCGCATCAAAACCGACTCCGCAGGTACAGAAAAAAATACGTCCGTTCGCCTTGCAACAGTCAATTGTCGAAATGTGCCCTTTTGCTATCAGGTCGATCGCCCGGCGTGCATCCATCGGAATATGTAATTCACGTGCCAGGCCGTTGCCGGAACCTTTCGGGATAATTCCTAACACAGCATCCGAATGGAGCATGGCACGGGCTATCTCGTTCACAGTTCCGTCTCCCCCGACGGCAATCACACAATTAGCACCTTTCTCAAGTGCTTGCCGCGTCAATTCGCTGGCATGCCCGGGATATTCCGTAAAAGAAATTTCCACACTTCTATTTCCGCCCGCAAATGCAGTCTCAATCATTTTCGGAATCTTCCTTTTCGAACCGACACCCGATATCGGATTTATAATGGCCTGTATGCTGATTGCTTGTCCCTCCATTCTAACTGTTACTTACTTTGAAGGGACAAAAATAATGCTTTTGTAAAACTTTTAAAGCATTTCGGCTACTATAAGTTATTTTTTTACTACTTTTGCAGCTGGATTTGCCGAAACATAAATATTATGTAGTAAGCAAATCCGGATTCTTTTAGAATAACAACGTAGCGAGAAAATCATTCTCTGTTAATTATAATATGAAACTTTTACAAGAGAAACTATCAAAGTACGATGCTCCTCAACGGGCCATGGCCGCAGGAATTTATCCATACTTCAGAATGATTGAAAGTGATCAGGATACAGAAGTAACGATCAGCGGTAAAAAGGTCCTGATGTTTGGTTCTAATGCCTATTTAGGCCTGACAAACCATCCGAAAGTAAAAGAGGCAGCTATTGATGCCATTAAGAAATATGGTACGGGTTGTGCCGGTTCGCGTTTCCTGAACGGAACGCTGGATTTGCACATTCAGTTGGAAAAACGTCTGGCCGAATTTGTCGGTAAGGAAGATGCCATTGTTTATTCTACTGGATTTCAGGTAAACTTAGGTGTAGTATCCTGCCTGACAGGACGTGAAGACTATATCATCTGGGACGAGTTGGATCATGCATCTATCATTGAAGGACACCGTCTTTCTTTCTCCACCAAACTGAAATACAAACATAACGACATGGAGTCTCTGGAAAAGCAGCTCCAGAAATGCGAACCCGACAAAGTGAAGCTGATCGTTATCGACGGTGTGTTCAGTATGGAAGGCGACATTGCCAAATTACCGGAAATCGTGGCGTTGGCTAAGAAATATAATGCAAGCGTAATGGTTGACGAAGCTCACGGCCTGGGTGTTTTGGGCGATCACGGCCGGGGAACTTGTAATCACTTCGGTGTGACTGACGATGTAGACCTGATCATGGGTACATTCAGCAAGTCACTTGCTTCTATCGGCGGTTTCATCGCCTCGGATAAAGAGACAATCAATTATCTCCGTCACAATTCCCGCTCCTATATATTCAGTGCAAGCAACACTCCTGCCGCTACTGCTGCTGCCGGTGCGGCACTCGATATCATGTTGAGCGAACCTGAACGCATCGAGCATCTGTGGAAACTGACTCACTATGCATTGGATGGATTCCGCAACATGGGCTGTGAAATCGGTCATACTTCAACGCCGATCATCCCGTTGTTTATCCGCGACAACGATCTGACATTCCTGATTGTAAAAGAATTATTCGAAGCCGGTATTTTCGTAAACCCGGTAGTTTCTCCGGCTGTTGCGCCTGAAGATACGCTGATCCGCTTCTCACTGATGGCGACTCACACGATCGAACAGCTCAACTACGCATTGGAAGCAATTCACAAAGTATTCAAAAACCACGGGCTGGTTAAATAAATCAGTACGGGTCATGATAAAGAAAAGGGCAAAACGGAGTTTTCTGTTTTGCCCTTTCTCTTTATAATTCATTCTACATTTGCTACGAACCAAATATTTTACGTATTTTTGCGTAATTGTACACACTATACATACATTATATATATACCGGACAAATGGATTTTAAATTAAATACAGGAAGTTGCTGCATGGGTAAAAAGGGATGCAGCAAGATACAAAATAATAAACTGAATACCTATGATTGGCTTTGCGACGTGCCCGATGCGGCAAACGCAACCGATTACGTGGAAGTACAGTTTAAGAACACCCGTAAAGGGTATTACCTCAACAGTTCCAAAATACCTCTGGAAAAAGGAGATTTAGTCGCAGTAGAAGCCAGCCCCGGACATGACATCGGGACCGTGACACTGACCGGCAAACTCGTCCTCCTTCAGATGAAAAAGAACAATGTCCGCACCGGCGAAGGTTATGAGCCTAAGAAAGTTTATCGCAAAGCCAAACCGACCGATATCGAGAAATATGAAGAGGCGAAGGCTAAGGAACATGCCACGATGATCCGTTCACGACAGATCGCGGCCGACTTAGGACTGAATATGAAGATCGGGGACGTTGAATACCAGGGTGACGGCAACAAGGCAATCTTTTATTATATTGCCGACGAGCGTGTCGACTTCCGCCAGTTGATCAAAGTACTTGCCGAAGCCTTCCGGGTCCGCATCGAAATGAAGCAGATCGGCGCCCGCCAGGAAGCCGGACGTATCGGCGGTATCGGTCCTTGCGGACGCGAATTGTGCTGCTCAAGTTGGATGACGAGTTTCGTGTCGGTTGCTACCGGAGCCGCCCGCTATCAGGATATTTCCATGAATCCCCAAAAGTTGGCCGGCCAATGTGCCAAGCTGAAATGTTGCATCAACTACGAAGTAGACACCTATGTGGAAGCACAAAAGCGTTTACCGTCCCGCGAAGTGGTACTGGAGACAAAAGACAATACCTATTATCACTTTAAAACGGATATCTTCAAACGGGAAATCACCTACTCTACAGATAAATCTTTCGCAGCCAATTTGGTTACGATCCCGGCCAGCCGTGCCTTCGACGTGATCAACATGAACAAGAAAGGCATGAAGCCCGTCACGCTCGAAGCCGATACCAAACCGCAACCGCCTAAACGCGATGCGCAGGATATCTTGGGACAGGACAGTGTTACCCGTTTCGATTCTTCCCTGAAAAAGAAGAAAAAGAGACGCAGTGGAAACGGCAACAAGGAAAATAACGGCAACAAGGAAAACCTTCCGAAAGAAGCCGCAACCAACAATGGCAACGAAGGGAACAACAAACCCGCCAACGGAGAAAAAGCGAACGTCAACAACGGTAACGAAAATAAAAACGGAAAAGGAAACGGTAGCAAGAACGGAAACCGTAACCGTAACAGACCGCGTCCGAACCGAGTAAATAACGATAAGCAACCGAATAATGACAAACCTCAGCAACAAGCTAAGCCCGCTGCCAAACCGGACTCCAAGCCGGAAAGCAAGCCGAACACAAAGCCGGAAGCTTAAAGGAATCATTGCCGCACTGACTTGTTTCCTGTTCTTTTCCTGCGAAAACCCGGCCTTATACGACCAGTATCAGGCGATCAACGACATTACGTGGGAAAAGGACAAGGAATACTATTTCACTTTCGAGGTGAAAGATATATCTGTTCCTTACGACCTGACACTGGAAGTAAGGAACAATAATTTGTACCCTTATCAGAACTTATGGCTTTTCTGTAGTGAAGAGCGGCCGATCGGCCCGCTCCGCCGGGACACTATCGAATGTATGCTTGCCGATGAATTCGGCAAATGGCACGGACATGGCATTTCTTTATATCAAAGCAGCTTTCCCATTCATTCGCGATACAAATTCCCGTATGCCGGGCAATATACATTCAGTTTCCGCCAAGGAATGCGTGACGATGCCCTGAAAGGAATACAGGAAATCGGTTTCTCGGTCCGCCCTTCCCGTTGACGACTTACTCGTACAACCCAAACACCCGCTTGCTACCGCTCCCTTCTGGAAGCATCCAAACGAAGGAAGATAAAGAGCAGGATCGTGAATCCCCAAAGAGAAGAACCGCCGTAGCTAAAAAAAGGCAACGGAATGCCGATCACAGGTGTAAGCCCCGTCACCATCCCGATATTAATGGCCAAATGGAAGAAAAAGATAGAAGCGACACTATAGCCGTATACCCGATTGAAAGTGGAACTTTGCCGCTCTGCCAGCACGATCAGGCGCAGGATCAGAAATCCGAACAACAATAGAACTGCCGAGGCGCCGACAAACCCTTGCTCTTCACCCACCGTACAAAAGATAAAATCGGTATCCTGTTCAGGTACATACTTCAGCTTGGTCTGCGTACCATTCAGAAAACCCTTTCCGGTGAACCCACCCGAACCGATCGCGATTTTCGACTGGTTCACATTATAGCCGGCACCGCTCGGATCATTTTCCAAACCCAATGAAACCTTGATGCGTTTCTGTTGGTGCGGTTCCAGAATATCGGTAAACACATAATCCACCGAATACATAAAAGCCAGCGATCCCAAAGCAAAGACAGCTATCAACACGTAATGCCATACCCAGTAGCGGACAGAAAGGAAAATCAGATAGCAGACGACTAGCAAGACCAGCCCGATCGATATCAGGGAATAATCGACCGGCATAAAGAAAGAAGCGGCATACCCACCTAAATAAGCAACCCCGGCAGTACCCGATATCACCAGTATCGCACGGGTATCTTTCCTTTCTATTTGTATCAGAAAAACCGTGATCAACAGAATCAAAGAAGAGACAAGCAACTCTCCCATCGCTGTAGCTCCCGCCGTTACATCCGAAAACTTCATGCTGACGACAAAAATGACAACAGCACAGACCCCCGACAAAAGGATATATCCTGACATTCCCTCTCGGTATAACATCAGGAAGAAAGCCAGGTAAACCAGTGCCGACCCGGTCTCCTGTTGCAACAGGAGACAAACCATCGGCAGAAATATCAACGACAAAACGTGCATGAAGTTTTTTGGAGTAGTCAGCTTGAAACCATAGGTATTCATCAGTTTCGCAACAGCAAGCGCTGTCGCGAACTTGGCAAACTCCGCCGGCTGCAACCTGACAGGCCCCAAAACGAGCCACGAATGGGAACCTTTTATATTCGGAGCCAGAAAGATCGTCGCAATTAGCAACACGATGACACCGGCATATATCAGATAGGCAAAGACATCAAAAAACTCACTCTCCAGCATCAGGATCACAAAAATCAAACCGACCGACAGCCCCATCCACATCAATTGCGAACCGGGGCGCCCCGACAGGTCGAACAACCCCACGTTATCAAACTCATAACTGGCGCCACAAATGCTGAACCAACCGGCAACGATCAACACCACATAAAGGATGATCGTCAACCAGTCAACCGTCTTCCATATTTCAGTCTTCCTATAACTCACGATTCGGTAAAGATAAAACGTTTGGTGATACAACTGCATTCGACATCGTCTCTTCCAGCAACTTGCTTTCTTCCGATAGCTCGCCCTTCAGATACTTCTCCATCATCAGCTTGCCGATCGGCACGCCGTAAGTCGCACCGAAACCGCCATTCTCCACATACACGCAGATGGCGACCTTCGGATTCTGATAAGGGGCAAAACCGATAAAAGCCGAATGGTCTTTCCCATGCGGGTTCTCAGCCGTACCTGTCTTGCCGCAGACTTCGATATCCGTTATTGCCGCCCCCCGGCAAGTCCCGCCTATAACGGCATTTCTCATGCCTTCGGCTACAATTTCATAATTTTTGCGTTCCACCATCGTGTAGCGTTTATTCGTATAAAGAGAATCCAACGGCGTGTCCTGCACCTCTTTCACGACATGCGGAGTAATAAAATACCCCCGGTTGGCAATAGTTGCCGCCAGATTACAAATCTGCAAAGGCGTAGCCAGCACTTCACCCTGCCCGATCGCAATGGAGATGACGGTACTGGAACTCCAGCGTTTACCATGATATTTATCATAATACTCGCTGTTCGGCAAAAAGCCTCTATTCTCCCCAGGCAAGTCAATACCCAACTTATAGCCGTATCCCATAGAAACCTGATAGTTCTTCCAAACTTCAAAAGCCTCTCCCACGCTCGGATAACGCCGGCGGCTATCGATCATGTCACGCAATCCCCAACAAAAAAAGGAGTTGCAGGAGGTAGCCAGTGCATAGGTCACATTTAAAGGAGAAGCATGGCCGTGGCACGCCGGTTTACCGTTCCGGGCTCCTGTATATCCATGCGCACACGTGTACATGGTTGATGTCGTAATCACCCCTTCCTGAAGGAAAGTCAACGCCTGTGTCGGCTTGAATGTCGATCCCGGCGGATAACGCCCCATGATGGAACGGTCCAGCAAAGGTTTATCCGAGTTTTTCGACAGCATGACGTGATTTTTCCCCCTCTGGCGGCCGACCAACAAGTTCGGGTCATAAGAAGGCGAAGATACCAGACACAGCACTTCCCCCGTTTCCGGTTCGATCATGACAATGCTGCCCCTCTTGTTCTGCATCAGCTTTTCGCCCAAAGCCTGCAAATCCATATCGATCGAAAGCGTCAGATTCTTACCGGACACCGGAGCCATATCATGACGGCCTTCTTCATACCGTCCTTTTATACGCCCATGCGCATCGCGCAGCAGGATCTCCACGCCTTTCACTCCGCGTAAAACCTTTTCGTAAGACAACTCCACGCCTGAACGTCCGGCATTGTCTCCCTGCACATAATAAGGGTCCTTCTCTATATCTCCCCGGTTTACCTCCCCAATATTGCCCAACAGATTGGCACCATAAGGATATTCGTATTCCCGGATCGTACGGTTCTGAATATAAAAGCCGGGAAATTTATACAACTTTTCCTGCAGGACACCGCATTCCTGTGCAGAGAGGTGATTCATAAACACCTGCGGGACATAGGAAGAATAGCCCGGATTCAGCCGCCTGTTCTTGATTTCGGCAATACGTTTCACAAACAGTTCTTTTGTAATACCGAGGATATTGCAGAAGTCGAGCGTATCGAACGGTTGAATCTCACGCATGATCAGCATGACTTCATAAGAAGGTTGGTTATAGACCAGCAATTTCCCATTACGGTCATAAATGATGCCCCTGGAGGGGATCAATGTCTTTTTCTGAAATGCATTGCTGTCAGCCCACGCTTTATAATCGTTGTCCACCACTTGCAGGAAGAACAGACGAATGATAAAGATGAGAACCAGCAGAACAACAGCGCCGCCAATCACGAAACGCCTGTTCTCAAGAGTATACTTCGTATTAATCTCCACTTTTCTGGGACTCTATATTGAATGCTTCTATTGTACAAATTAATAAGGTCGTAGTCACCACACTCGCCACGATACGGATCGCCAGAAACAACGGGTCGAAAAGAGTCAGCGACTCGATCAAAAACAGCGTAACATGATGAATCGCGACAAAAAACAATGTGTAGCGGAAGAACCCGCCATATCCGAATGTTTTGTAAGAAGGATAAATTCCTTCCGGCAGTTCTTTTCCCATCAACAACTGAATCAACGGGTGACGAATAAAACCGGCCAGCGTACAAGCAAACGCATGCATTCCGGGCGTATTTGAAAAGATATCGATCACCAACCCGATCAGAAAAGAGAAAAACACTACATTCGTCTGTGAACTCCCCACCGGCATTTTCAGTATGAAATAAAGATACAAGAACGGCGTGGCCACACGCAGAAAATGGATATTGTTCAGGATCAAAACCTGAACCAACACCAACACCACAAAATAGATGAAGCCTCGCAGTATATTGTTAATCATTCTTTTTAGCCTCCCTGCTCTATTCTTTTTTGCTCCGCCTGACGGTAATTCTTTATGATACGCACATTGTTCAAAGCCTGAAAATCAGTAGCCAGTTCCACTTCAAGCGAATAGAAATTATCATCATGCTGTTTCTCGAAATTCACAACTTTACCCACAATAATACCGGATGGGAAAATAGCGGAATAACCGCTCGTCACGATCGTATCTCCAAGCTCAAACTCCACATGGCGCGGCAATTCGTCCAGATTGGCAAAACGCGCATTACGCCCGTTCCAACTCAATGTTCCGAAATAACTGCTTCCCAGCACTTTGCAACTCAACTTAAACTTCGGGTTCAACAGAGGAATCACAACGGAAAAATGGTCGGAAACCGTCGACACGATTCCCACGACACCCCGTTCGGAGACAACCCCCATGTCAGGCTCCACTCCATCCTTACGGCCTTTGTTCACTGTGATATAATTGGACAAATGCGTGACACTGTTGTTCACGACATCAGCCAACACAAAACTATACGGAAACTGTTCGGTCGAGTCAGACGCAAAACCGGTAAAGAGGACCGTGTCGGCTCGCATCATCTCCAACTGATCCTGTAATTCGAGCAACTCCATTTCAAGCTGCCCGTTACGCTCCAGAAGCTCCCGGTTTATGTCGCGCAGGTTCAGGTAGGAAGTCACAAAGCCGGAGACAGAAGCAATATGTCCCGTTATCACATTTGCCGAACTGAACATAATGTTCCGTTGGTACGCATTATTGCGATAAACCAGCATCAACGATATGATCTCAAGCAAAATGAACAAGAACCAATGCCTCTTTCTGACTAAAAAATCCAGGAGTTTACGCATAATCAGTTGAAAATTGAAAATTGAAAGTTGAAAGTTGAATATTCAGCAAGTGTACCACCCGTTTACATTCAACTTTCAACTCTCAACTTTCAACTTATATTTACCGGATAAGGAAATTAAATTTGTCGATATTCTTCAACGCAATCCCCGTACCTCTGGCAACAGCATGCAAAGGATCGTCTGCCACATGGAATTCGATCCCCATCTTATCGCGCAAACGTTTGTCGATGCCACGCAGCAAAGCGCCGCCTCCGGCCAGATAGATGCCGTTTTTCACGATATCGGCATACAATTCGGGAGGTGTCTGTTCCAACGCGCTCAGAACAGCCGCTTCAATCTTTGAGATCGATTTATCGAGACAATGTGCAATCTCCTGATAGGAAACAGGCACTTTCATCGGCAGAGCTGTCATCTGGTTCGGACCGCATACTTCAAAATCTTCAGGAGCGTCTTCGAGGATACTCAAAGCGGAGCCGACATTGATCTTGATACGTTCCGCCATACGCTCGCTGACACGTATATTATGTTGGCGACGCATATATTCCACGATATCGTTCGTCAGGTCGTCACCCGCCATTTTGATGGACTTGTTGGAAACGATGCCCCCCAGCGAAATCACCGCGATCTCGGTCGTACCGCCACCTATATCGACAATCATGTTTCCTTCGGGCGCAAGCACATCCATACCGACCCCGATAGCGGCAGCCATCGGTTCAAAAACCATATATACTTCACGGCCACCGGCATGTTCGGCAGAGTCGCGTACGGCACGGATTTCAACTTCCGTACTACCCGACGGGATACCGATCACCATACGGAGCGAAGGAGCGAACCAGCGTTTACGTCCGCTGGCCATTTTGATCAATCCACGCATCATCTGCTCGGCAGCGTAGAAGTCGGCTATGACACCTTCGCGGAGCGGACGGATCGTACGAATATTCGGATTGGTCTTTTCGTACATCTCTCGTGCCTGGCGTCCTACCGCCAGTACCTTTTCCGAACGAGCATCCAGAGCGATCACGGAAGGCTCATCCACTACCATCTTATCATTACAGGTAATAATGGTATTGGCAGTCCCCAGGTCCATTGCCAATTCTTGTGTGAAAGAAAATAATCCCATTTTAATTAGTGTTTAAAGTGACGAATACCCGTCTTAACCATAGCCAAGCCATGTTCGTTGCAATAATCAACAGACAGCTTGTCGTTAATAGAACCTCCCGGCTGGATAACGGCTGTGATACCGGCTTTGTCGGCTATTTCCACACAGTCGGCAAACGGGAAAAACGCATCAGAAGCCATAACGGCGCCATTCAAGTCGAAATTGAATGAAACAGCCTTCTCGATAGCTTGTTTCAACGAGTCCACACGTGAAGTCTGTCCGATACCGCTTGCACAAAGCTGTTTGTTCTTCACCAGCGTGATAGCGTTAGACTTGCTGTTCTTCACAATCTTGTTGGCGAACAACAGGTCTTCCACTTCCGGAGCTGTCGGTTTCTTTTCCGTCATCGGTTCCAGATCGGCTTCACCCTGAATGCTAAGGTCTTTTTCCTGCATCAACACGCCGTTCAGCAATGAACGGAACTGCATCGAACAAGTCTTGCATTCCTTACGGATCAATATAATACGGTTTTTCTTTTGTTTCAATACTTCAAGAGCATCGGCATCATAAGCCGGAGCGATGATCACTTCGAAGAATATCTTATTGATTTCTTCCGCCACTTCCTTGTTTACGGTCGTATTCGTGATCAGGATTCCTCCGAAAGCAGACACCGGATCACCGGCCAAAGCATCTTTCCATGCTTCCACCACGTTGCCGCGAGAAGCGATACCGCAGGCATTGTTATGCTTCAGGATGGCGAATGTCAGTTCGTCGAATTCATCGATCAGATTTACAGCAGAGTCGATGTCGAGCAAGTTGTTGTAAGAAATCTCCTTTCCATGCAACTGGTCGAACATATTGTTGAACTTGCCATAGAACTTGGCAGCCTGATGCGGGTTTTCACCGTAGCGCAGATGCATAGGATCGTCTACGGAAACACGGAAATGCGAGCCTTGGCGATCATCGAAATAATTGAAGATTGCGGAATCGTAGCCTGAAGAAACGGCAAACGCTTCTTTGGCAAACCATTTACGGTCTTCGATAGACGTCTCTGCTCCTTTCTCGTTCAGTAACTGCATCAACGGCTGATACTGAGCTTTGGATGCGACGATCACTACATCGTTGAAGTTCTTTGCAGCGGCACGGATAAGAGAAATGCCGCCTATATCTATCTTTTCGATAATTGCCTGTTCTTCCGCACCGGAAGCGACTGTTTCCTCGAACGGATACAGGTCGACAATCACCAAGTCTATTTCAGGAATTTCATATTGGGCGATCTGAGCCTGATCGCCTTCATTGTCACGACGGTTCAAAATGCCGCCAAACACTTTCGGGTGAAGTGTCTTCACACGTCCGCCCAAGATAGAGGGATAGCCGGTCAGGTCCTCTACCGCATCGCAAGGAAGTCCCAGTTCTTCTATAAACTTCTGAGTACCACCCGTTGAAACGAAACTAACACCTTCGCGGTGGAGCTTTTTTAAAATTTCATCTAATCCATCTTTATGGTATACCGATACCAATGCACGTTTAATACGTTTTGTTGCAGCCATCTTCGTTGGGTTTATTTTAATGTTTTAGAGCACAAAAATAGAGATTTATTTTCAATATGTATATAAGGTATGAAAATAATTTCCTAACACCAACTATTAAAGAGTGCTACATAAAGCGAAAAAAACGGCCGTCCGCAAACTTGCGAAACAGCCGGGAGCAAATTACTTATCCTGAGACGTTTTCAATGAATCTTCAATAATCTCCTCATTTTCGTCTGCCTCTTCAATCGTTTCGTCCAATTTGGTCACATCATGACTCGTGTAATCATCGGACAAGACCGGGCGCGGAGTAAGTGTTTCATCCTCCAATTCGGAACTTTCGTCCCACAAAGTGTTCATTATTCCAGCCATAATTATCTGTGTTTTATTTGTTAATACGGAGATAGAACAAGCCGGAAGGCTAAATTGTTGAATCCGAACACGCCCGGTCTTTCATGCTACGATCATCCATCCTCATGGTTTGCCTGTCTCCTTTGGGAGGCCAAACAAGATTAAATATGCAATTGCAATCCCAAAGAAACAGGATGGACTTTCGGGCCTTTATCTTTTTCAAACAGACCGAAAGGAGAATATTTGGCATAGAAACCGATGCAACCGACACCTGCCTGAAAAAGAAAATCCATTGTTACCGGACGAAGGTTCATGCCGCGGTCCATCTTTTTCTTATGTTTGTCACCATCTGCATCATGATAGACGATTTTGGAAGAAGAAATAGTTTTGATCACACCAACGACACCGCCGGAGACAAAGAAACGCGGAGACTTGCGACGATGTTTCGGCGACTGCCATTCAAGCAGGACCGGAATTGTCAGGCTGGTGATATTCAGTTTACTGGCATCGTAAACGACTCCTTCGGGAGCGGGAACCAACTGTGTCACACCGTCCACTTCCTGAAAATGAGCATTCATATCCAGCCGATAACGGCTCCAGCGCATACCGGCTCCTGTCACAACCGCCCATCTGTAACGGGAGAAGGGGAAACTGAACTCCATAAAATTCAAATTATACTCCAACGAATTACCGCTGCGAAGCGAAACGCCGTCCACATCATTGATCCCGTCACTACCGGAGAAGTTGGCGAAGCCCATGCCGAAGCCGGCCCAGTGTGGATCGAAATCTTTGTCCCAGGAAGGGATCGGGATATTGATGGATTTGATATGCTTGCGCCGTTCGTAGCTCTGCCCGTCACGGTAATGCCCCTCGAAGACCATTTCACTATCTATCGAATCGCCTTCTTCGGTCAGTTCATACACTTTCACTTTCATCCGTTCGCCATTGTCTTTCACGACGATACGTTTGTTTTCCAACCGGATGACCGTATCAGCCGGCATCGGTTCGACATCTGCAGCCAGCAATCCAATGGCAGGAAAGCATGCGGCTATGATCAGTAGAAATCTTTTCATATTTTTTCTTGTTTATCAGTTTATAAATCTTTTTTGGTAAATAAAATAGTGATCAGGTCGTCACTGTCCAGTTCGCCTTCGATATAGACCAGCGTGATCGTTCCTTTGGAATTGACTTTGAACAGGACAAAACGGTTCACGTCCGGATCTTTGCCCGGAAGCTGGTAATAAGCGGAAACCACTCCCCCGTCATCCGTCACCTCCTTGATCTTGCGTGCTCCCTGTTGATCGGCTTCGAGGCATTGCCGGGTAAAGCGAAGAGCTTCCGGATCGTTCTTGATCGTGATGCTCTTGTAGCGCGTCATGCCGTATGTTTCCAGCATTTCATTGGAAAGCTCCACCATCGTGACATTCTTCTTTTTTCCGTAGCGGGTAAAGACATCCTGTATCTTCAGGTCTTTCTGCGTTTCGGCAGCTTCCACACCACCGGCCGGCAACAACATCAAGGTTGCCAACATTATTAATAATGTATATTTCAACTGTTTCATCTTGATATTCTTTTATTCGTCCTCACTAAAAAGACTACCTAATTCTTTTAACTGATTATCTATTATTTGACGATCTGCCTCATCCTTATCCATCTCCGGGAAGTAGTCATCGGCAGGAGTGGCCACCTCCTGCAACGCTTCGACTGCCAGCGAACGGACTTTATGAATGTCGGTATAGCAACGACCGTTTATCACAACATAGTTATCGGAACAGAAACAGGGATCGGCAGGATACAGCAGACGGGTGAGGCTCAACAGAGCCAACACGCAGGCTGCCACGCCGGAAAGGATATAAAGGACTGCACGCTTCCGGTTCTTTGGACGGAGCTGAACGGATACAGGTTCGGGGTCCGAATCCGGTTCGCCAACTTGCGCTTCCGCATCACGCTCTATTTCTTCGTCGAAATAAGCAAAGAGAGGAATATAAGCAGCCAGATGTTCCGGCACTTTCCCCGAAGCGAAAAAAGCACGGATCAGCCTTTCTTCCGCGGCAGAAGTCTCACCTTCGAAATACCGCTCCAGCAACTCCTCTATCATATGTAGATTCCTCTTTCCCATAAATTATAAATCTCTCATTAACTGTTCCCGTATCTTTTTCCTGGCTCTCGAAAGATTCACCCGAACCGCTTCGACCTGAGTGCCTGTTATCTCCGCTATCTCCGCCAACTCATACCCTTCGACGTCTTTCATCCGGATAATGGTTTGCTGAAGTGAAGGCAGCTTGCTTATCAGCCAACGGATACGGTCTACCGTATCGTGCTGTTCCAGTTCTTCCGCCGGATTTCTTGTTCCCGAATCGAGCGAAAGCGAAGTGATATCCATACCTTCCGGCCGATGCTGTTTCAGTTTGTCCAGTGCCAGGTTCTTGGCCACTTGTACAGCCAGTGCCTCGACACTGTTATAGCCGTCCAGCTTCTCGCGAATCTGCCACAATTTCAGAAAAGTCTCCTGCACGATGTCCTCTGCATCCGACCTGTCCTCCATCATCCGCCACGAAATATTGATCAACTTATCCCGGAGCGGCAGCACGGTTATTTTAAACGTTTCGAGTTCCATTTCTGCTATTATGACGACAAAGAAACGAAAACATAACATGGGAAACCCGGAAAAAATAAAAAAAGGCATATTATCATCGAGGCAGACAACCTTGACGAGACAAGAATTGTTTCTTTCGAGACAGAGTTCGATCGGGGACTCATCACGAATAGTAACAATAAAAAAACAAGTCATGAGAACTAAATTATCCGTCTTGCTATTGTGTTTATGCAGCCTCACATTGCTCGCTGCATGCAGCAACAACCGGCAAAAACAAAAAGCACCTGCCGAAAATATCGCAGCCCCTATCCGGGACTTTCTGAAGCAAAAGTATCCGACCGCAACAATCCTGAAATCCGAAAAGGAGAACAACGGGACGGAAGTGGATATACAAGAAAAGAATCTGCACAAAGAAGTATGGTTCGACACGAAAGACCAATGGGTTTCCACACATTGGGAAATCAATGCCCGCAACGTGCCTGCCGCCATTATGGATGCGTTGCAAAGCTCCGCCTACAATCAATATAAAGTAGAAGATATCACGGTGATCGAACGACCGGACGGCCTGTTCTACGATTTCGAACTGAAACAAGACAACAACGAGATACATGTCGTACTCGACTCCGAAGCACAGATCGTAACCCAAGGTTCGACCCTTGCTCCGGGATACGACTGGTAGATTCATATCCGCCTCTCTTATTTGAAGTGGAATTTTTCCCAGGTATAGACTTTTGGCGTGTTTTTCAGGAAAGGTTCCACCTGCTTGCGCTCGGCTTTTGTCAGATATTGGGGAGTCGTATATTCGACCGTCAACGTCTGGTTGTCAGGGCTGAGCGAATATTTCCGCAAGTCCATGTCCAGACGGGCGGTTGCTTCGATAAAGGCAGCCCGGTTTTTATCGGTATCGTCTTTGATAAACCACTCTGCCGGAACGGGAGTATACAGGTCTTCCGCGTTCAACGGTTTCCAATCTGTCGTAAAAAACTCGATTTGGCTGTCGGGGACGGGACCGTATACGGTCGTGATCATACAAATGACATAGGTATCGTTCACCAGTGGCAACAGCTTCATCTCCACCGTGCTGCGGTCCGTCACTTGCAACAACAGGTAATCATCCGTCAGCTTTTTCAAGGTGGAAAAGCCGTTCATGGTGTTTTTCAGCTTCGCTTCCTTTCCTGAATTATACAAATCTATCAAATCCTTACGCCAGGCATTTTCCAGTTGGGGAACATATTGGTCGGGCATAACAACAAAGACTGCATCCATCTCCTGCGCCTTCATTCCCCACACAAACACACAAAGCAATATAGAAAAAAATAATCGTCTCATATCTTAAATTGAATTTATAGGGAGACAAAGATAAAAATAAAATATCTACCTTTGCCATAAGTAATCATAAAAGGTAACGTATATAAAAACAGTAGGAGATAAAATATTAATTTCTCCAGACCTTACCCACTTGCCCAATTGGATAGAAGGTACAATTATAGAAATTGAAAACAATCCATTTGTGGGTGTTGTCATCTCAGCTGAGACCGAAGACGGAAATATCTTCTTCGGAAAAGAAGACCTATTCAAATCTCAAAACAGAAAAGTATAAGTGATGATTTAGGAAACCTTTTTAGAGCTATAGAAGCTCTAAAAAAAATTCCTTGGTTCCGAGAATCAGTCCGTGACATCAGAGGGTATAAAGTTGAAAACTGGTCAAACTTTACAGATATAGTAAAAGATTTTTAGCGCGTACCGAGATACAGGAATATCATTCCTAATAATACTAAAAACAGATCGATCGCCTTGCTTTTCAGGTTCTTTTCATGGAAGAACAAAGCGCCGGCAAGGAAGGTCACCAAGACATTGCTGCGGCGGACCATCGAGACGATAGAGATCATCGAACCGGGGAAAGTAAGGGCATAAAAATAAATCCAATCCGCCACGCAGAGGAAGACGGAGATAAAGACAATGTTCCAGTGCCAAACAAAAGGCGTCGTGCTTTTCCGTCGCGGATACCAGAGGAACAGGAGGATCGGCAGCATCATCAGACACTGGTAGACATTGAACCATACCTGCACCGTCATCACATCCAAGCTTCCCATCAGATGTTTGTCATACAAACCGCTCGCCGCTCCGGTAAGGATGGACAAAACGGTAAAGAAAATCCATTTATTATGCGTGAAACGGATTCCCTCTTTTTTCCCGGACGAGGAAAGGAGGTAGAAAGAGGCAATGGAAAGAATCACCCCGATCCATTGGTACAGGTTCAGTCGCTCACCAAAGACAAGCATGGCTCCAACCAGCGTCACGACTGGTTGCGTAGCCTTGATGGGCCCGGTAATGGTCAACGGCAAATGCTTCAGGGCGAAATAGCCGAATATCCACGACGACAAAACGATCACAGCTTTTATAAACACAGCTACATGTGTCTCAAAGGAGACACGCGGCACATACAGCATCGTCCCGTCGAGCACATCCGTAAAGAACGACAGAAAAATGAAAGGGACGAAGATAAGACTGCTTATCAATGTATTGAAAAACAAAACCGGAATAACAGCATTGCCATCCAGCGAAATCTTTTTATTTACTTCATAACAACCTAAAAGAAAGGCGGAGATGAAGGCTAATCCGAGCCACATAAGAATTGAGAATTGAGAATTACAAACGTATTTTCGGGGTAGGTGACATCGACCAGATAGAGCGCATGTCCGGGAGCGGAGGTTCCGGCACGACCGCGGTCCTTGGCTTCGATCACCTGGCGGAAACCGTCGATGGAAAGCTTGCCCCGCCCTACTTCCAGAAGCGTCCCGACAATGGCACGCACCATATTGCGCAGGAAACGGTCTGCCTGTATGGTGAAAACCCAAACATCGCCTTCCTGCTCCCAACCGGCCTCATAGATGCGACAGTTGTTCGTCTTCACATCCGTGTGCAACTTGCTGAAACTGGTGAAATCTATATAATCGAACAAAACCGAGCAAGCTTTGTTCATCGCCTCGAAATCGAGTTTTCCCGGAATTTTATAGACCAGTTCGTAATTGAACGGATCTTTCCGTGTCGTGATATAATACTTATATGTACGCGAAGTGGCATCGAACCGGGCATGCGCATCGGGACGAACAGGCACGATACGATAGATCGCGATATCCTTGGGCAGCAAACGATTCAGCTTCTCCGCCAGAAAGGCGAGGTCGGCAATCGGTTCCTTCCAGTCGAAATGAGCCACCATCAGGCGGGCATGCACTCCGGCATCCGTCCGCCCGGCTCCCACGATCGGGACCGGCCGGCGCAATAAAGTCGCCAATGCATCTTCGATGGATTGCTGTACAGTGGTTCCATTCGGTTGTATCTGCCAGCCACAAAACTTTTTGCCGTTATAACCTAAATATATAAAATATCTGTTCACGTCGGAATATCCTGCTTCTGTTTTTTTAATTCGGGTACAAAGGTAACAGAAATCTCGCCAGAGGATTGCCTATACTGACAGAAAAGTGTAAATTTGCAAATATAAATCTTTACAAAAAACTATTCGACATGTTTGAAACATTGCTTCAATCGTCCTATTTTGCCTTGTTCCTGATTATCGCCTTAGGGTTCATGTTGGGCAGAATACAGTTCAAAGGTCTCTCCCTCGATGTATCAGCCGTTATCTTTATCGCTCTCCTGTTCGGCCATTTCGGGGTAATCATTCCTAAGGAACTGGGAAATTTCGGCTTGGTACTGTTCATTTTCACCATCGGCATACAAGCGGGCCCCGGTTTCTTCGACTCCTTCCGTTCGAAAGGAAAAACACTGATCATACTGACACTCCTGATCGTCGGTTCGGCCAGTCTCACGGGCTTGGCTCTTAAATATGCAGTCGGGATCGACACGCCGAGCCTTGTGGGCCTGATCGCCGGGGCGCTGACCAGCACACCGGGACTTGCCGTTGCGATCGACAGCACGCATTCCTCTTCCGCTTCCATCGCCTACGGTATCGCCTATCCGTTCGGGGTGATCGGTGTGATACTTTTCATAAAATTACTGCCGAAGTTGCTGCGTAAGGATCTTGTCGCCGAAGCCAAAGCGCTCGATGCACAGCGGAAAGGGAAATATCCTCCGTTGCACACGGCGACTTTCCGCATCACCCACGCCAATATATTCGGGAAAACACTGGCCCAGTTACAACTCCGTTCCATGACGGGTGCTGTCATTTCCCGTGTGAAACATAAAGACCGGACAAGCATACCGGTCGCGTAAACCATCCTGCACGAAGGAGACATGATCAAGGCTGTCGGCAACGACAATTCTTTGGAACAACTAACGCTTCTTGTCGGCGAACGTGTAGAGAACGACCTTCCTTTCGGCAGCACGCAGGAACTGCAATCGCTGTTGGTAACAAACAAGGAGGTCATCAACAAGAGCCTGGGCTACCTGAATCTGCAACGCACGTTCAACTGTACCGTCACCCGCGTACGCCGAAGCGGGATCGACCTCTCGCCCGAACCGGACCTGTTGCTGAAATTCGGCGACAAGCTGATGGTGGCCGGAGAAAAAGAAGACATAAAGGAATTGGGGCAAGTGTTCGGGAATGACGAGAAAAAACTTTCCGATACGGACTTTTTCCCGATTGCGGCGGGTATTGTCCTCGGAGTGTTGTTCGGAAAGCTGAATATTTCATTTTCGGACTCTTTTTCTTTCTCGCCCGGTCTGACAGGCGGCATCCTGATTGTCGCGCTTGTCCTGAGCGCAATCGGCAAGACAGGCCCGGTCATTTGGTCCATGTCCGGTTCCGCCAACCAACTGCTCCGCCAGATCGGTCTGCTTCTGTTCCTTTCCGAAGTCGGGACATCGGCCGGTGTCAACCTGGTGTCGACTTTCCAGGAGAGCGGCTGGACATTGTTCGGAGTCGGGATGGCGATCACAATAGTACCGATGATCATAGCCGTCCTGTTCGGGCATTTTGTCTTCAAAATACACATTCTGGACCTGATCGGGACGATCGCCGGAGGAATGACCAGCACACCGGGGCTTGCCGCTGCCGATTCGATGAGCGACAGCTCCGCTCCCAGCATCGCCTACGCCACGGTCTATCCGATTGCTATGGTGTTCCTGATCCTCTTTATCCAGTTTATTGCCGTATTGGTGGCATAAGAGACGGATTACCTCGGCATGAAAATAAATTTTCCATATAGGGAAAAAAAGTTTTCCATATGATGAAAATTTATTTTCCCGCCGAGGAAAATTTATTTTCACCAAAACGAAAATGCTGAAAATATTTATCTATCCGTTTTTTCCCTAATTTCGTTTCCCCCTCTGGTTAATGTCTTGACGATTCTAATATTTTGTGTAATTTTGTAAGGACTAACAATTTTACAAAATTACCATGCAGACAAACCAACAGTTTGACCTCGCCTTCAACTTATTACAGAACACCGGAACCAACCTTTTTCTGACAGGTAAAGCCGGAACCGGTAAAACCACCTTCTTAAAAAGGCTGAAAGAGGTTTCACCCAAGCGGATGATCGTCGTGGCGCCAACCGGAGTAGCGGCCATTAATGCCGGAGGCGTCACCATTCACTCCTTTTTCCAACTGCCGTTCGGCCCTTACCTTCCGTCTTCATCTTCGGAAGGTAAAAAAGATTTCAAGAACCAGTTCCGCAAGGATAAGATCAACATCATCCGCAGCATGGACCTGTTGGTGATCGACGAAGTCAGTATGGTACGTGCAGACCTGTTGGATGCCATCAGCGATGTCTTGCGCCGCTACAAAGACCACAGCAAACCGTTCGGAGGAGTCCAACTGTTGCTCATCGGAGACTTGCAGCAATTAGCGCCTGTTGCCAAAGACGATGAATGGAATTTGCTGAAAGAACACTATCCGTCTACCTTCTTTTTCGACAGTAAGGCGCTGTCGGAAAGTAATTATTTCTGCATCGAACTGACACATGTCTATCGACAAAGTGACACGAACTTCATCAACCTGCTGAATAATATCCGCGAGAATCGTTTCGACGACGAGACCTTGCAGCAGTTGAACCGGCGGTACATTCCTGACTTCCGGCCGGACGAAGAATCGGGCTACATCACGCTCACGACACATAACTACCAGGCACAGCAGATCAACAACCGGAAATTGGCAGAACTTCCCGGACTGCCTTATACCTTTCAGGCCGAGATCAACCATGAGTTTCCGGAATATTCTTACCCGACCGACGACAAGCTGACTCTGAAATGCGGTGCACAAGTCATGTTCGTCAAAAACGATTCTTCTTCCGAAAAGCGATATTACAACGGGAAGATCGGGAAAATCGTATTTATCAATCCCAACAAGATAACCGTAGTCGACCGGGAAGGCAACGAAATCGTTGTAGAAAAGGAAACCTGGAACAACGTGAAATACACGATCGATCCCGAAACGCAGGAAATTACCGAAACGATTTCGGGTACATTCAGCCAATATCCGCTGAAAACAGCTTGGGCGATCACTATCCACAAAAGCCAGGGGCTGACTTTCGAGCATGCCATCATCGACGCTTCAGCCGCATTTTCGCACGGACAGGTGTATGTCGCACTGAGCCGTTGCAAGACACTGGAAGGACTCGTTCTGAGCAGCCGGATCACCCGCAACGCCATGATCAACGATTCCCGGATACAGGATTTCATTTCAACGGTCGACAGCCGCCAACCGCACGAAGAGCAAATACAGGCTGCACAACAACTTTATTTCACGAAACTGATCTGCGAACTGTTCGACTTCAACAACCTCCAGCAACGCATACAATATGCCGCCTTTATTGTGTACGGGAACCTGCAAAAACTATATCCGGAACTGAGCGTGCAATATTCCAACACCCGCGATGCGTTTCGTTCCACGGTCACAGATGTCGGCGAACGGTTCATCCAGCAATTGAAAAGGCTGATAGCCGATAATACCGATTACCTGAAAGACAACATGATACAGGAACGTGTCCGTAAAGGGGTCGCTTATTTTCTGGAGCAGATAGACCGCCTTTGCACTCCGCTGCAGAACGTATCGAACGTGGAAATCGACAACAAAGAAACACGCAAAACAGTCAAGAGCGCACTGGACAAATGGAACGAAGACCTTCGTATCAAACTATCGACCCTGCAAGGTTGCCAAGAGGGATTCACAATTTCCGGCTATCTGTCTGCCAAAGCCAAAGCGAGCATCGAACAGCCACCTGCCCCGGCTACACGCAAACGTTCCGAAAAATCATCGGAAACAACCAAACTCGAAATATCGGCCGACATCAAACATCCGGAACTATACGCCAAATTAAAGCACTGGCGTTATGAACTGGCTACCGAAAAGGGCCTTCCCCCTTACACCATCCTGCAACAAAAAGCCTTGATCGGTGTAGTCAACACCTTGCCCGTCAGCGGACGCGATCTTCTCAAAATTCCGGGTATCGGGAAAAAGATTGTCGAAAATTATGGCGCAAAGTTGTTGGAAATAGTAGACGAATACAGGAAGGGTGAATAATGTGCCAATGGGATATTGGCACATTATCCCATTATTTTTTCAGTTCGAAGCCCATCTTCATCCCATCATATTGGCTTGCCAGCTTATTGAGAGCCTGCAAGGTCGTATTTTTAGAGACAGCAGACAGTTTTGTAAGGAAATCAAGTAATTTATCTGCATCGAAAAGTAAAGAGAGCTGGTCATTGGTGACAACGACATGAGCCGTCATCGTCGTCAATTTCGACTTTCCGATCCTGCCATAGTGCAGCTCCATTGTCTTGTCGTCCGCATTAAACGAATAAGTACCTTTCAACGTACGGCCTTTCAGGGCACTGGTGAATGTACTGTCGGTGTTAAAAGTATAATTGAATGCACCTTCAATGATCCCGACTTTCGCACAATAGTCTTTCAGTTTCTTTTCCATCTCCGAAGAGGCCACGCTTGCCGCCACATTCTTCAACGCATTGTCACCTTCCAGCTGGATGGCAGGATTCACATACGTCCACGTACCTGCCAGATTTTCCACCGTCAGTTTTTTCCCTCCGGTCACAGCCGTTACGGCGTCTTTCACGGCTGCTGAATTCAAAATGTCTTTAATCGACTGTCCGTACGCCGCATCCGACACGGACAATATGCCACAAACGGCAACCCCCAAAATCCAATTTTTTTTCATATTCATCTATTCTTACTCATGTTTACAGCATGCAAATATACAAATAAAAAAGGGACACCGGCCGGTGTCCCTTTTCATATATTCGCTCCACGAACAAAAATCAGAGTTTATCGTTAGAACCAAGTACGTTGATAATTTTGTGCTTGTACAGCTTTTCCATATTATCACGAGCCGGACCCAGATATTTACGCGGGTCGAATTCAGCCGGTTTTTCAGCGAATACCTTACGAATAGCAGCCGTCATAGCCAGACGAGAGTCTGAGTCGATGTTGATTTTGCAAACAGCAGACTTGGCAGCCTTACGCAATTCTTCTTCAGGAATACCGATAGCAGCCTTCAGAGCACCACCGTATTTGTTGATTGTATCAACTTCTTCTTGAGGAACAGAAGATGATCCGTGAAGAACGATAGGGAATCCCGGAAGTTTTTTCATTACAGCGTCCAATACATTGAATGCCAATGGAGGAGGAACCATTCTTCCTGTTTTCGGATCAATATGGCACTGTTCCGGTGTAAACTTGTATGCACCGTGAGAAGTACCGATAGAGATAGCCAAAGAATCGCAACCTGTACGGTGAGCGAAATCGATCACTTCTTCAGGATCGGTATAAGTGTGGTGGTCAGAAGAAACTTCGTCTTCAACACCTGCCAATACTCCTAATTCACCTTCTACAGTTACATCGAACTGATGAGCATAATCAACAACTTTCTTAGTCAGAGCTACGTTTTCTTCATAAGGAAGATGAGAACCGTCGATCATGACAGAAGAGAAACCTGAGTCGATACAACTTTTGCAAGTTTCGAACGTATCGCCGTGATCCAGGTGCAGAACGATCTGAGGATTCGGACAACCTAATTCCTTAGCATATTCAACAGCTCCCTGAGCCATGTAACGCAACAGAGTAGCATTTGCATATTGGCGAGCACCTTTAGATACCTGCAGGATTACCGGAGACTTTGTTTCAACAGCAGCCTTGATAATAGCCTGCATCTGTTCCATGTTGTTAAAGTTGAAAGCCGGAATGGCGTATCCGCCTTTGATGGCTTTTGCGAACATTTCTCTTGTGTTCACCAAACCTAAATCTTTGTAATTTACCATTGTTGTATATGTTATTACGTTAATGATTAAAAATCTCCCACAAAGATAATAACTATCCGAGAACATTATGCTTTTAAGCATATAAAATAACACAAAAGTGGCTCGAATAGAAAAAATAATTCAAAAATCTTTGTTTGTTCAACTCAAATCCATACCTTTGCAACCCAAAATACCGGTTACCAAACTAAAGTATAAGAATATAAATTAAAAAATAAGATAACAAAGCAATGAAAAAAGGAATTCATCCTGACAACTATCGTCCTGTAGTATTCAAGGACATGTCAAACGAGGACGTATTTATCACTCGTTCTACTATCAATGCAAAAGAAACGATCGAAATCGATGGTGTTACTTATCCGCTGGTAAAGGTCGAAATCTCAAGCACTTCTCACCCGTTCTACACTGGTAAGGCTAAATTGGTCGATACTGCCGGACGTGTTGATAAGTTCATGAGCCGCTACGGTAACCGTAACAAAAAATAAGACCAATCGACAATAGACAATTGGTTTAGATAAAAAAATAGAGAAAGGCCGTTCTGAAAAGGATGGCCTTTTCCTATTTTATCAGGAGACATCCATAAAGAAAGCGACTTCCATTTTTTATTTACAAAGATATTCTTACTTTTGTACGTAATTGATGATCGAAATGAATCCATTCCCTTATTTCATTCTCAATTGTCAGTTATCAATTATCAATTAAATAATGCCATGGCAAAAACGAAAGAACAATTACTAAACATCCTGGACCAGTTCCAGCTCACAGAGAAAGTAGTTTCCGCCGAACCATTCGGAAACGGACACATCAACGATACGCTGAAAGTAACAAACGAAAAAGGCGAAATCAAATACGTGCTGCAACGCATCAACCATCTGATCTTCACAAACGTGGACATGTTGCAGAACAATATCCAGATCGTTACTTCGCATATCCGTAAGAAACTGGAAGAAAAAGGCGAAAGCGACATCGATCGCAAAGTATTGACATTCCTTCCGACAAAAGACAATAAGTTGTATTATTTCGATGGAGACAGCTATTGGCGTGTTTGCCTGTTCATACCGAACAGCAAGAGCTACGAAGAGGTCAACCCGGAGCTGTCTTACGAAGCCGGCAAGGCTTTCGGCGACTTCCAGTCCATGCTGGCCGACATACCGGAAGGTACGCTGGGCGAGACCATACCGAACTTCCATAACATGGAATTCCGCCTGGAGCAGTTCCACGATGCAATAAAGGCCAATGCCGCCGGCCGTCTGGATGAAGTGAAAGACTTGATCGATGAAATCGAAAAACGTGCCGAAGCCATGTGTATCCAGGAACGCCTCTACCGCGAAGGCAAACTGAAAAAACGTACGAACCATTGCGATACGAAAGTCAACAATATGATGTTCGATGCCGAAACCAACAAGGTTTTGTGCGTAATCGACCTCGACACGGTCATGCCGGGCTTCGTCCTGTCTGATATCGGCGACTTCATCCGTACGGGAGCCAACACCGGTGCTGAAGATGACGAAAACCTGGACAACGTCAACGTCAACATGGACATCTTCAAAGCCTATACACGAGGTTACATGGAGAAAGCCAAGTCTTTCCTGACTCCTTTGGAGATCAAGCTTCTCCCATACGGTGGCCGTTTGCTGACCTACATGCAGACAGTCCGTTTCCTGACCGACTACATCAACGGCGACACGTACTACAAGATACACAGCCCGAAGCACAACCTGATCCGCACAAAGGCTCAGTTCAAACTGCTCCAAAGCCTCGAAGCGCACGCAGACGAGATGGATGCGTTCATAAGCGAATGGCTGTAGGAACAAGACTATAACTCCATTGGCGGTTGGCAATCTGGCAGTAAAATAATACTGCCCGGTTGCCAACTGTTTTTTACCGGTTTTTCGTATCTTTGTGATTGATAGACAATGTCAAAACAACATCATGACAAATATATTAAATAAAATAAACTCATTGTTCCCTATCTCAGACGATACCGTTCAAATATTGAAAGAGAACGTGACCTACTGCCGCTTTCCTAAAAAATATCAGTTGATAAAAGCAGACACCTATTGCAAATCCGCCTTTTTCATCGAGAAAGGAATAACGCGTTCCTTTTGGCTGGTAGACGGCGAAGAGATTACGACATCGTTTGCCGGAGAAGGCAGCATAGTGTTCAGCATGGATGAACTGTATTACGGAAAGATAAGCGAAGAATTCGTCGAAACACTGGAAGAGGTGGAAGCCTACCGGATACCGCTGGCCACATTGACGCATCTTTTCGAAACCAACATCGAGCTGTGCAACTGGGGAAGAATCATTCACCAAAACGAATACAGACGTTTACACCGCAGCCACAAAGACCATCTGACCTTGTCGGCAAAGGAACGATACGAAGCGTTCAAAGAACAGTTTCCGGACGCATACCGCCGAGTGAACTTAGGATACATCGCCTCTTATCTGGGCATCAGGCTCTCCACACTCAGCCGGCTCCGATCAAACGGATAGCAGAATTTGACATAGGACAAATTTTTTATCCTCAAAAACAAATACATTTGCCACATATTACAAATATCTAATTCAATCTCAATGTCAGACACAACAATCTCTTCAGCCGCATTTGCGGATACCAAACCCCATTACGAACTTCTTGACGGATTGCGAGGGGTGGCAGCCTTACTGGTTGTTTTTTATCATATCTTCGAAGGCCTTTCGTTTGCAGCCGGAGGGACGCCCATCACAACGATCAACCACGGCTACCTGGCCGTCGATTTCTTCTTTATCCTTTCCGGTTTCGTGATCGGTTATGCCTACGACGACCGTTTGGGAAAGACTATGACGATCGGTAACTTTTTCAAACGTCGTCTAATTCGCCTCCATCCGATGATCATCATGGGAGTGGTATTGGGAGCAATCGCTTTCTTCATACAAGGTAGCGCCCAATGGGACGGTAAACATGTGGCAACCTCGGCAGTGATGCTATCCATGCTCTGTGCGATGTTTTTCATCCCCGCCTTGCCCGGCGCGAGATATGAAGTGCGCGGCAATGGTGAAATGTTCCCCCTAAACGGCCCAAGCTGGTCGCTCTTTTTCGAATATATCGGAAACATCCTTTACGCTGTATTCATTCACCGTCTTTCCACCAAAGCCTTGACCGTGCTCGTCGCTCTTTTGGGGATAGGGCTTGCCGGGTTCACGATCTTCGATGTTTCGGGGTACGACATGATCGGTGTGGGATGGACGCTCGACGGCGTGAATTTCCTCGGAGGTTCCTTGCGTATGCTCTTCCCCTTCTCGTTAGGGATGCTGTTATCCCGCAACTTCAAACCGTTCCAAATGAAAGGAGCCTTTTGGATTTGTTCGATCATTCTGCTGCTCCTCTTCTGTGTACCTTACATAAAGGTGGACAATGCTTCTATCAGCCTCAACGGACTATTCGAAGCTGTCTGTATCATCCTCATTTTCCCTGTCCTTGTCTGGCTCGGAGCCTCCGGAAAGACAACAGACAAACGTTCGACACAAATATGTAAATTCTTAGGCGACATATCCTATCCGCTCTATGCCGTTCATTACCCGATCATGTATCTGTTCTATGCTTGGCTGATCGACAACGAGCTTTATACTTTCGCTGAAATCTGGCCTATGGCAATAGCAGTTTATGTCGGCAGCATCGCCTTGGCTTACCTCTGCCTGAAGCTTTATGACGAACCGGTAAGAAAGTGGTTAGGCCAAAAGTTCCTGAGAAAAAAATAAATTCCTTTAGAAGTGTGTCAAAAAGCATTTGTCCCCATGTCAAGCGTGAGGACAAATGCTTTTTGACACACTTCCATATTTTGACACACCGCCACAAAGTTTCCAACCGATATCTCCGGTTACAATTACAAGGCATGCACTCGCTAAATATTCTTTCCTTTATTAACATACTATAATGTGTTCCATTTAATTAACAACCTCAAGCCACAGGTTGAATCGTAAACCATACCTCTTATTTTTCACCATTTATACCAATCTCAATCTTCCACATTTTCTTCCTGATTTTTAGGAAATGGTTTCTAAAATACCACAATTACAATCAAAAGCCAAAACGTTTTATTCCGGCCTCTTGTTACTTCTCAAACTATGAGAATAGTGGACAATCGCCAGAACATCTCTATGTGACTGACGAACTTTGTCGCATATAAACCGAGAGTTATTATATGATATACCTATTGATTTTATTAGCCTTCGCAATTTCATCCCTGATGTCTATGATCATTATTCCGAGGATTTTGGTCGTTGCGTTGAAAAAGCGGCTTTTTGACATCCCGGACAGCCGGAAAATACATAAAGGGGCTATCCCGAGACTGGGTGGCCTGTCTTTCGCTCCGTCGATCCTGTTTTCCCTCTCGTTCGTTTTCGCTCTCTATTGTGCGGGATACATGTACAGGCTGCAAATACCGTTCTGGTTGTTCACACATACTCTTTCGGAATTCTACCTGTTGGTTTGCGGGGTGATCCTGCTCTACCTCGTCGGGTTGAAAGACGACCTGGTAGGGATGCGCTACACCAAGAAATTCATGGTGCAGATTGTGGCAGCCTTACTCCTGCCGTTGTCGGGGTTGTGGATCAACAATCTCTACGGGCTGTTCGGGATACATGAACTGGCTTCCTGGATCGGTATTCCGCTCACCATCCTCGTGATCGTATTTATTACCAATGCCATCAACCTGATCGACGGGATAGACGGGTTGGCATCGGGCCTGAGCGGTTCGGCATTACTTGTGCTTGGCAGCCTCTTTTTGATTAATGGGATGTGGATATACGCTCTGCTGTCGTTTGCTACGCTGGGAGTACTGGTCCCCTTCTTCTACTACAACGTCTTCGGACAGGCAGATCACGGAAGAAAAATATTCATGGGTGACACAGGGAGCTTGACTCTGGGTTATATTCTGGTATTCCTCGCCATCCGCTATGCATCCTACAATCCGGACGTAGTACACTATTCCGCCGGAGCTATCGTGATCGCATTCTCGACACTGATCGTACCGATGTTCGATGTCGTACGCGTGATAATCGTACGGATATGCAACCACCAACCAGTGTTTAAACCGGATCGTAACCACATCCATCACAAATTTCTCGATATGGGCATGAGTGCACATAAAGCGATGATCAGTATCGTCATAATCGCTTGCTTGTTCAGCAGCCTCAATATCTTGTTGGTATCATTCGTGAATATCAATATCGTATTTGCCGGCGACATCGTGATCTGGGTGGCATTAAGCATTTGGTTCGAAAGGGGCGGAAACAAAAAAGAATCTTTAAAAGGAAAAGAATTGGTCAAACGAATTTAGAAAAAGACAAATAATGAAAGCATGTTTTATGGGACTGGGCTATATCGGCCTGCCTACCGCAACTATCGCTGCCGGAAGCGGTATTCAAGTTATCGGGGTCGATGTGGATCCTAAAGTAGTGGAAATGACAAACCGGGGGATTATCCATATTGTGGAACCGGGGTTGCAAGAGTTGTGCGCGGAAGCCGTGGAATCCGGCAAACTGAAGGCTTCAAATGTACCGGAAGAGAGCGATGTGTACCTGATTGTCGTTCCGACTCCGTTCAAAGGTAATCACGAACCGGATATTTCATATGTTGAAACAGCGACACGCATGGTCATACCTTTCCTCAAGAAAGGAGATCTTTTCGTTATCGAATCGACCTCGCCAATCGGGACCACCGAAAAGATGGCAAACCTGCTTTACGCATTGCGTCCGGAACTGGAAGGGAAAATATACATCGCTTACTGCCCGGAGCGCGTTTTGCCGGGCAACGTCATCTACGAGCTGATGCAAAACGACCGGGTGATCGGTGGAATCAACCCCAAATCGACCGAAAAGGCGATACAATTCTACAGCCGTTTTGTCAAAGGGACACTCCACAGGACAAATGCCCGGACTGCGGAGATGTGCAAACTGACGGAAAATTCGTCACGTGACGTCCAAATTGCTTTCGCCAACGAACTGTCGCTGATCTGCGACAAGGCTGGTATCAACGTATGGGAGCTGATCGAACTTGCCAACAAACATCCGCGTGTCAATATCCTGCAACCGGGTTCAGGCGTGGGCGGGCATTGTATCGCTGTCGATCCCTATTTCCTGACCTCCGAATTTCCCTATGAATCGCAACTTATCTCGAAAGCACGCGAAATCAACAACTACAAAGCGTTCTGGTGTGCCGAAAAGATCGAAAATGCCATCTTGCATTTCTTCCTCGAACATCACCGCAAACCGGTTGTCGCTCTGATGGGCCTCGCTTTCAAGCCTAATATCGATGACCTGCGCGAATCGCCAGCCAAGTACATCACATCGAAAGTCCTCCAACGTTCAGCCGACACAGACATCCTGGTTGTCGAACCCAATGTTCATGAACATACTGTATTCAAGCTGACCGGTTATAAAGAGGCTTACGACCGCGCCGATATCGTCGCCTTCCTCGTTTCCCACAAAGAATTCAAAAAATTACCATACGATGAAGAAAAAGTGATCCTGGACTTTTGCGGAGTGTTTAAGAGATAGGGATGAAAATAGCGAACAAGTCCAAATCCATCACCTCAGGTTCAATCAAAAGAAATTTTGTATTGAACCTGTCAAATACGATAACAGCGCTCCTTTTCCCCCTGGTCACGTTTCCTTATGCTTCCCGGATCTTATTTGCAGAAGGCATCGGACGAGTGCAATTCTTTCTGTCGATCATCGATTATATCGCCCTATGTACGGCATTAGGAATTCCTTTGTATGCCGTCCGGGAAATTGCAAGAGTACGGGATGATGCGGTGCTACGGAGTAAGACGACAACCGAAATCCTGCTGCTTCATGCCCTGTTGACGTTAGCGGGTTATGCCGTCGTCTTGTTACTCGCTTTCACGGTTGCGAAAATCGAGGTAGATGTGCCTTTATTCTTGTTGCTCAGTTCGACTTTGTTCTTCAATGCAATCGGAGTTGCCTGGTTCTATCAGGCAATAGAAGATTTTAAATATATTACGATCCGGAGTTTGATTGTTCGCATCGTGTCTCTCGTCGCTCTCTTCGTTTTTGTCAAAGACAAGGACGACTTATTCTATTACGCCACTATTCTGGTGATCGCAAATGTAGGGGGAAATATATTCAACTTCTTCCGTTTACGAAAGTACCTCCTGTTCATTTCCTGGAAAGAGTTAAACCTGTGGAAACATTTGAAGCCGGCTTTACGGATATTCGTCCTGAACCTGATGATCAGCATTTATGTCAATCTCGATTCTATCATGCTGGGTTTTCTCAAAAACGAACAGGCTGTCGGGTTCTATACGGCAGCCACACGGGTAACGAAAGCGGTCATAGGATTAGTTTCATCATTAGGGATGGTTCTTCTTCCCAGGTTCTCCAACATGATCAGCAACAGGCAGCTAAAAGATTTCAGAACTTTGGCAGACAAGGCGATAAGTCTTATTTTTTGTTTATGCCTGCCGATGGCAACAGGGATTATCTTCATGTCGAAGCCAATCATCAAGTTGTTTTGCGGACCAGATTTCACCCCTTCCATACTCACTTTGCAACTGATCGCCCCAACCATTTTCTTCATCGGCCTATCGGGCATCTTGGGTATGCAAATCCTCTATCCACAGGGGAAGGAAAAGCTGGTCATTATAGCAACAGGTACAGGCGCAGTCATCAATTTCACCCTGAATTATCTGCTGATTCCCCGGTACTTTCAGTATGGTGCGGCCATCTCCACTTCGATTGCCGAATTGTCCGTTCTCGTCGTAATAATTCTGATCGGGAAGAAATTTCTCCCTATCCGGTTCATAAGCAGGCAAAACCTACAATATTTCCTGGGTACTCTCCTGATAACGGCTTTTCTCTTTCTTATCAATCATTTAAGACTTGACGACTATCTGAAGCTGCTTATCGGGATACCGGTGTCGGTCGTCTTTTATTGTCTGTATCTCTATGGGCGAAAAGATGCATTCGCCTTACAGATCAAAAATATCCTCGTATCAAAATTAAAATCACATATATGAAAAAGTATGATTATCTGATTGTCGGGAGCGGACTATACGGCTCCGTATTCGCCTACAAAGCAAGACAGGCCGGAAAGAAAACAATCGTCATAGACAAACGTCCGCACCTCGGTGGGAATTTGTATTGCGAAAATATAGAAGGGATCAATGTCCATAAATATGGAGCTCATATTTTCCATACCTCCAACAAGGAAGTATGGGATTTCGTCAACTCCATTGTCGAATTCAACCGGTATACGAACTCACCGATTGCCAACTACAAAGGGAAATTATTTAATCTGCCCTTCAACATGAATACATTCTACACCTTATGGGGTACAAAAACTCCGGAAGAGGCAATGAAAAAGATTGAAGAACAACGAAAGGCATCCGGCATCACCGATCCTCAGAACCTGGAAGAGCAAGCGATCTCACTGGTCGGAAAAGATATCTATGAAATATTAATCAAAGGATATACGGAAAAACAGTGGGGCAGGAAAGCGACGGAGGTTCCGGCATTTATCATCAAAAGGTTACCTGTACGTTTCACATTTGATAATAATTATTTCAACGATCGATATCAAGGTATACCTGTCGGCGGCTATAACAAACTGATAGAGGGTTTGCTCGAAGGGACAGAAGTCCGGACAGGGACCGACTTTTTCTCAGACCGCTCCTACTTCGAATCGCTTGCCGAAACGTTAGTCTATACCGGCAAAATAGACGAATTTTATCGTTATCGATTCGGGAAGTTGGCATACAGGAGCCTCCGATTCGAGCAAGAGACACTGGATTATCCTAACTACCAAGGGAATGCAGTTGTCAATTATACAGAAGCAGAAGTACCTTTCACCCGCATTATCGAACACAAGCATTTTGAATTCGGTACACAAAATAAAACTGTTATCACGCGCGAATACTCCACCGAATGGAAAGACAACGATGAACCTTATTATCCCATAAACGATCAGAAAAACAATGATGTTTACAAGCGGTACAAGGAGCTGGCCGACAAAGAGAAGAATATTATATTCGGTGGACGCCTCGCCGAATACAAGTACTACGATATGCACCAGATTGTCGAAGAAGTTCTCAAAAAGTTTTGATATGATCATATATGCATTCATCGTGACTTACAACAGGCTCGATCTGCTTAAAAAAACGATTGCCTGCTTGCAGCACCAGTCTCACCCTATCGACAAATTGTTTATCGTGAACAACGGTTCGACTGATGGCACGGCCGAATGGTTATCCGCCCAACCGGATTTACAGGTGATCCACCAACAAAATATCGGTGGAGCCGGTGGTTTTTCTACCGGGGTCCAACATGCATATATGGAGGGAGCCGATTGGATTTGGATGATGGACGACGATGTTTTTCCGGCTCCTGATTGTCTGGAAACATTACTGAAATATAGCAACCGCTCGCTTTGCCTCCATCCGGCACGGTATTATTCCGATGACGTTTATGTTCCGTGGGGATATCAGTATGACATACGGAAGGATAAAGAGACAAAAATCTCTCCTGAGAACTTCGGGAAAGAGATTTTTTCCGTCAACGTCGGTTGTTTCGAAGGAATGCTCATCCATCGTTCCATCATCGACAAGATCGGTTTTCCGGACAAACGATTTTTCATCACCAGCGATGACCGGATATACGGATATCTCGCCAGCCTGCATACGGATGTCACGCTTGTGCGGGATGCCAAACTGAAACGGCAGGCTCTTTCTTACGAAACGAAAAACAACCCGATGTACACTTACTATGTGATCCGGAATTTCCATCTCCGAAACGAATATTGCCGGAGACTGTCCGGGGACAAGGGATTCACATTTTGGACTAAAGTCCGGTTCGCCCTTGGTCTTTTAAAATCTTATACATACAGGTATTCTCATTTGGAAAAACCGCTCCGGCAGAAAATGAGAAAAGCTGTCCGCAAAGGAACGATAGACTGTCTCAAGAAGAAAACAGGTAACACATTCGCAATCTGAAATGCTGACAATTTCGAAGAATAATATAGATTATATATTCATCTGTATCATCTTGTTGTTTTCGACAAGTGCCAATATATATTTATCAGGTATCCCGGGGTGCATCCTTCTATTTGCATGTACTCTTTCATTTCAGTTCATCCAGGAAAGGAAAATTCTTATCAGCAGTAAATTTGCGCTTTTCATCGGCTTATTATCGGTTTATTTCGGACTGCTCTCTTTCCTGCATCACCAGTTAGAGTATTACAAATTCATCTGCTATTTCACTTATTCGTATGCAGCATATGCCACCATACGGATTGTTTCGGACAAACTTTTGTTTTACCTCGAGACAGCCATAACCATGTTCGCCTACATAAGCGTGTTTTTCTTTTTATGGCAACTTGTCAATCCAGCAAGTCTGTTCTATATCGCCAAACTGATCGGCACACAATACCCGGATGCCCTTGCCTCATCCGAATATCGGTTTGCTTACAACATACTTGTCTACTCGATCAATTCCCCGCTCGACGGATCGTTTACCCGGAACTGCGGATTATTTTTCGAACCAGGATTACATGCTTGTATTCTCTGCTTGGCATTGGCCCTGAACATCATGAGAAACAATCTGAAATTCGAGAGACGTTTTTTCCTGCTCACATGCGTATTGCTGACAACTTTCTCAACAACAGGTTTCATTATCTATCTATTCATTCTGATGGTGGCGGGATACAACCGGTCAAAAAAGTACTCCTTTCTGTTTCTTCCCCTACTCACCCTGATCCTTCTACCTTTTTTGTATTCTGATTTTTTCATTCTGAAAATCACAAATGATTTTGAACAGATGATCAACTACGAACAAGTATTCCAGTTGGCCAAAGAGAGCGATTCCCTACAGACCCCCGGAAGATTGATCTCGCTCCGTTTGGCATTCATAGACTTTCAGCATCACCCGTTTTGGGGTGGAGGGACAAAAGTTTCCTCATTATCCGACCTGTATGGCGGAGAAGTAATGCTGGTAAGCGGATTCGCCATGCTGCTGGTTTATTATGGCATATCGATGGCTATCATATGGATATATGGTTTTTACAGGTTCTCAATATTTGTCCGGTCGTTTTACCAGGTCAAAGGTGGCAAATACCTGCTTTTTTTCGTTTTGCTCTTGATCTCTTTATCATACGAAATCGAGTTCCCTCTCTTTTTCATAATTGCGACTTTACCATTCTTTCATTCATACGAACATAAAACAATACCTCATCCGATAAAAAATAAAAATGAATATATTGCAAGTTATATATAGTCTCTCACAAGGCGGAGCCGAACGCTTTGTCGTCAACCTGTCCAACGAGTTGGCCGAAAAAGGACATAGGGTCACATTAGGAACTTTCCGGGATGACGAAACCGACCCGAAGATGTCATTCAACCGGCAATTTCTGAATAAGAAAGTCCGCTATGTCAATCTGAAGATTTCGCCCGGTTTTTCATTGGAAAAGATAAACCGGATAGAGAATCTCGTAAAAGACACAAGACCGGACATCATCCATTGCCACTTGAATGTAATCCCCTATTTCTACCGATTGGCTATGACCAATCGGAAAACAAAGATATTCCATACTCTGCATAACCTTGCCGAAAAGACGTATGAAAGCAAGTATCAGTTTTACATCAACAAATTCTTTTACGCCAACCGGCTAATCAGGCCTGTTACGATTTCCAGGGAATGTCAGTTTTCATTTGAAAAGCTTTACAAATTACAGGGAGTTCCGAACATAAACAATGGTTGTCCCGAAATACATCCTACCTCTCTGTTCCCTGAAACCCTAAAAGAGGTAGCAAGCTATAAAACAAATGCGGCCGAACCGCTATTCATCCATGTCGCCAGGTTCCATCCGCAAAAGAACCAAGAACTGCTGGTCGATGCTTTTAATAAACTGGCTGCCGGACAGAACCGGTTTACACTTCTTATTATCGGGAATGGCTTCGACACACCGAAAGGATTAGAATTGCAACAAAAAGCATGTCGGAATATTCATTTTTTAGGGCTCAAAGCAAATGTCAGTGATTATCTGCTCTGCTCCGATGCTTTCTGCCTGACATCACACTACGAAGGATTGCCCATCAGTTTGCTGGAAGCCTTGTCATGCGGATGTGTTCCCATCTGTACGGCAGTAGGAGGAATAACCGATGTGATCGAAGATAAGGTAGAAGGTTATCTCTCGAAAGATTTGTCGGTCGATTCATATCTTACAGCAATAAAAGCATTCATGAATTGTCCGGGATATATAAGCAAGAAGGTATTGAAAACGCATTTCAAAAATAATTATTCGATGGGACAATGCACCGACAAATATCTACAACTTTATCGCTCATGAAGTAAATATCCATATTCCAAAACATAAAAAGATGAGACAACTAAAAGTATTATTCACAGTGCCTTCACTATCTTTGATCGGTGGTGTTGCCAATCATTACTCCGGATTGAAAAGCTATTGGACGGAAAATGTCAAATACAATATAATAGGAAAAAGGCATAACATAAAAGGAATATATTGGTTACCTTTTGATATTCTCAAGTTTACTCTGAATTTAATATTCTTCTCTCCGGATATCGTCATATTAAACCCATCTCTGGGAGTGTCTGCACTAAAAAGAGATACCATATTCCTAACACTAAGTAGGTTATTCCGCAGAAACACGGCCTTGTTTTTCCACGGTTTCAACGAAAATACAGTTACAAACATCGACAAAAAGAGATTAGCAAAAACATTGAATCGGAATGTATGCATATTCGTTTTGGCAAGGAGCTTTAAAAAGACATTAGAAATGTGGGGAGTAAAAGTTCCTATTTACATAATGACAACCAAAGTTGATGACAGGCTCGTTGATAATTTTGACATCCATTCCCGTAGCGGGAACATTCGGAACATTCTTTTTTTATCACGTATCACCATTGAAAAAGGAATATTTATAGCAATACAGGCTTACCGGAAATTACAGAAACTTCACCCACATCTGAAACTTACGATCGTCGGGGAAGGAGAGGCCTTAAAAGAGGCACAGGTTTTCTGCGCAAAAAACAATTTACAACAAGTCATATTCACTGGCCCTTTGCAAGGCGAGAAATTGAAAGAAGCCTTCCGTAAAGGAGATTTATATTTATTCCCGTCATTTCATGAAGGAATGCCAACCTCTGTTTTGGAAGCTATGGCTTTTGGAATTCCAGTCATAACACGCCCGGTAGGAGGCTTGGTCGATTTTTTCGAGAATGAGAAGATGGGGAAAATGGTCGATAGCATAAAACCTTCCGATTTTACTGAAGCAATAGAATCTCTTCTTACGAATGTCAATCTGGTAAAACAAATATCCTTATACAATTATCAATATGCACAAAAGCATTTTCTGGCATCCCGGATTGCACTTGACATGGAAAACAAACTCAAAGCTGTTTTAGACTTTAAAGAATAACGTTAAGAACAATATGGTAAAGACTTCCTATCTCAATCAAATGATAGACGGGCTGGACAAATGGCTGCAATCCATCCGCTTCTGTTATATGGAATGCAATTACATTCCGGAAAAATTATTGACGAATAATCACCGTTTAAATGTGATTTTAAGAACATTCTTCCGTCTTTCTCCCATCAATCTCAGAGGAAACAGAAAAGGAGATGCCTATCCTTTGACACCGCAAGCAAATGTCGCATTATTGAAAGCCTATAACTTATCAAAAGACAAAGAGATCATCCAGATGCTTCTTAAACGAATATGGAAGCTCCGTTCAACAAAGACAAAACATTTTGCATTAAAGCAAGGTATAAAAATATCTATCAGTTTATATGAAAATGATAAAGAAGACCCCACCCCATTAAATACGGTATGGTTCGGACAATTCCTTTTGGAAGAGCAAGCTGGGATATTCAGTAAACAAGATAAAAAAGAACTTTTGCTATCCATATCGGATTATTTAATAGAAGAATCGGGCTATAACGATCACCATTCGGAAGGAGTCTATTTTTATTACGGACCTACACTGAAAAAAGAGATCTATAACGCCAGCTCTTTAATAAGCTCCTTCCTGCTACGTGTCGGTCATTTATACGATATTCAACTCTATAAAACACTCGGTGAGCGAGGTATCCAATATATCGTGAATAAACAAAATGACGACGGCAGTTGGTTTTATGCCTCTCCCCCCGAAATAAAATCGATCGATTGTTTCCACCAATCCTATATTTTACAAGCTCTTTGTATGGCAAAAGATTATCTGCCATTTGATATTTCCATAAGTATAGAAAAAGGAATCCGCTATTACCGGCAGAACTTATTTAAAAAGTACGGCGATCTGGTTATTCCGATTCGGTATGACAAAAGATATCCGCCCCGAAACACATGGTTATTCCAACTTGTCGATGGAAGAGATATTGCCGAAGCTTTAATTTTTTTTTCCAAATATAGCTATGACGAAACAATGATAAACGGGTTGCTATCCTATCTGTATAAAGAATTTCATAACAAAAAGACAGGCGCTTTTGCCAGTGAGATTCTAATATGGGGTAAGAACAAAATCCCCTATATCGAATTTCAGGCTTGGTTTCTATATGCTTTAAAGATTGTTTCATCTTCTATCAAAAAAGAATCGATATGAAAATTATTTCAAACTATCCCAATTTTAAGAACAAGGGGGGAGCTCAGGATATCACCATTCAATTAGCAAAAAAGCTGAATGGAAATATACCAATCGTATTGACAGACACCCCTATGGATAAAATACATCCGGACTATAAAAAAGAGAATATACATTTTGAAAAATTCAGTATTTATTCGATTTTCAAATATAATGCCCCAGACACAGTATTTCTATCCCATCACCGTTCTCAAACTTCACGTTTGATGTTTTTAAACTTTTTCTTCGCCGGGAAATTAAAAATTATACATGTGGCTCACAATACTTTCACAAACTTAAAACCACTCACCTGGTTACCGGAAAGAATCGTAGCCATCTCCAATGGCGTGAAACAAAATCTCATTAACTATTTTCATATAAAAAGCGACAGGATAACCGTCATTTTCAACGGGATAGAAGATATCTTCCGCGATACTCATAACAGACAAGACAGAAGCGAAATAAGAGTCTTATTAGCCGGGCGTATCTGTCCTGTAAAACAACAAACAGAATTAGTCAAACAAACCAAAGGAAAACTATTGTCTCATATCAAGTTCTATTTTGCCGGTACCGGAGCACAAATGGATGAGCTGAAACAGGAGATCGGAAAATCAGACCAGTATTTTGTATTAGGGCAAATAGATATCGGAAAGGAAATGCCCGAATACGATTATGTCTGTCTGTTTTCCAAGAATGAAGGGTTAGGACTGACCTTGATTGAAGGGTGTATGTTCGGAAAACCATTAATATCGAATGATCTGGCAAGTGTACAAGATGTCAATATAAACGGTTATAATGGTTTTGTCGCAGACACGTGGGAAAAACTCGTCATTTGCCTGAACTCACTGCCTTTGCCCAACTCTGAAAAATATCAATCCTTATCCAAACATTCGAGAGCTCTTTATGAAAAACGCTTCAGGGCTTCCACTATGATAAATGAATATAAAACAATCATTCAATCTTTTTCAAATCAGAATGAACGATAGCAGAATAAAAATAAACGGAATAAAAGTCCACCCTTTTCCCTCGGATTCCAGTTTGCTGGAGTATGTGGGGGAACATAAAGGAATATTGGTGGCGATAAATGCAGAGAAAATACTGCATGCGAACGAACAGATGCGGGATATCGTGAACAGGAATATCGGGTATTGCGATGGCATAGGAGCTGTCATGGCGGTACGGCGGCACGGAGCCGGAGATGCCGTCAAGATCGCGGGATGTGAACTGTGGCTGAAGATTATAAAAAACTTGTACCCAAAAGGAAAGACGTTCTACCTGATCGGGAGTAAACAACCCGTGATAGAGAAGACCGTCACCCGATTGAAAGAAGATTTTCCTGGAATCAGGATAGCCGGCTACCGGAATGGATACATACAGGCAGAGATAGAGCAAAAAGAACTGATCGAAGAGATCAAGAGAAAACGGCCGGATGTTGTCTTCGTCGCAATGGGATCACCCAAACAAGAGCTCTTGATGGAAGAAATGCATCAGGCACATCCTGCGATCTACCAAGGGTTGGGAGGGAGTTTCGATGTCTATACCGGAAATGTGAAACGGGCACCCGAATGGTGGGTGAAACACAATATCGAATTTGCATACCGCCTATTGAAGCAGCCCTCACGCATCAAACGACAGATACATTTAATCAAATTCCTGATACTGGTCAAGACAGGAAAAATCTAAACAGAAACATCATGAAGAAAATTATGCTTGTCTTCGGCACTCGCCCCGAAGTAATTAAAATGGCGCCATTGATAAAAGCGTTCCAACAGAAAAAAAATAAATTCGAGACCATTGTCTGCGTTACCGGACAGCACAGGGAGATGCTGGACCAAGTATTGAGACTTTTCAACATCCGGCCCGATTACGATCTCAACATCATGAGGCAGGGACAGAATCTATACGACGTAACAGCCCGAGTGTTGACAGGGATGCGAGACGTCCTGCAGGAAGCAAAGCCTGATATCGTCCTGGTTCATGGAGACACCACAACTTCAACGGCTGCAGCACTTGCCGCCTTCTACGGGCAAATACCGGTAGGGCATGTAGAAGCGGGACTGCGTACGCATAACATCTACAGCCCCTGGCCCGAAGAAATGAACAGACAGATCACGGGGAGGATTGCAACCTGGCATTTCGCCCCTACCGCCTTGAGCCGGAACAATTTGCTACAGGAAGGTGTCGATGCGGACAATATCCATATTACCGGAAACACTGTGATCGATACTCTTTATCACGTTGTCTCAACAATTCGTGAGAATCCAACCTTACGCCAGCAACTCAACATCCAATTGAGATCCGCAGGTTATAAAACCGCGTATTTTGCGGAACAAAGCCGTCGCAAAATGGTTTTAATAACAGGCCACCGCCGGGAAAATTTCGGCGACGGATTCATCCAGATATGCCAAGCAATCAAGACTTTGGCTGAACGGTATACAGAGGTGGACTTTGTCTATCCCATGCACTTAAACCCAAATGTCAGGAAACCCATTCACGAGGTATTCAGGAATGCTCATCTTTCCAATCTGTTTTTTATAGAGCCGTTGGAATATCTGCCTTTCGTCTATCTAATAGAGAAGTCGACACTCGTCCTGACCGACAGTGGTGGTATACAAGAAGAGGCTCCGGGTTTAGGAAAACCGGTACTTGTCATGCGTGACACCACGGAACGGCCGGAAGCGCTTGACACAGGAACGGTGAAGTTGGTTGGAACGGATTACGACCGGATTGTGAATGAGGTATCCCGCTTGCTGGACGACAATACTTATTATAACCGTATGAGCCAGGCAATAAACCCCTATGGAGACGGGACTGCCAGCCAACGAATCGTTCAAACAATAGAAAAAGCAATATGAAAAATCTTGACAAAGAACAAGCCGTATTATGCCGGCTAAAACCGTCTGGCCGCCAACGGACGAGACAACGGCGCCCGGTACAATGTTTCTTCGGATTCCTGCTTCTGCTGGTATCGACCATCATACAGGCACAAATACCACAGGAACTGATCGATAAAGCCCGTGCCGCCGGGATAACGGAGGAACAGATACAAAAAGAAATAGCCAAACAGGGGAAAGAACAAAACGGAATCAACCAAATCATTTATCCGCCTACGGAAAACACCGTATCCGACCGTTCCCTTTCTGCCCAACAGACGCTTCCTTCGCTAACGGAACAGCGCAACGAGCATAAGCCGGAACAACCTTTGGAAAATATTGTTTTCGGACGCGAGATTTTTTCCGATAAGAATTTGACATTCGAACCGGAGTTGAACATACCGACGCCTAAAAATTATGTTCTATCGGCAGGAGACGAGTTACTGATCAATGTCTGGGGAGATTCGGAGCTGAATCTGAAACTCAGTATTTCTCCCGACGGGACAATCCTGATCCCCAATGTCGGTCCGGTATCCCTGAGCGGACTGACTATCGAAGCGGCAGAGAACCGTATCCGGCAAGAATTGGGGAAAATCATGGCAACGCTCGATGGCAACCAACCCAACACGTTTGTTTCTGTCGGACTGGGACAGATCCGCAGCATCAAAGTCAATATTGTCGGTGAGGCTGTTGCACCCGGAACTTATACACTCTCGTCGCTCGCCACGCTTTTCAACGCCCTTTATGCGGCAGGAGGGGTAAACGACATAGGTTCGCTACGAAACATCAAGATATACAGGAACAGCAAAGAGATCGCCAACCTCGATGTGTATGACTATCTGCTGAACGGCAAATACGACACGAATATACGCCTGGAAGACAACGACATGATTATTATCGGACCTTACGAACAGCTTGTCACCGCTGCCGGAAAAGTAAAAAGAGACCGCACCTATGAACTCCGGCGGGGAGAGACGCTTGCCGACCTGCTCGACATGGCAGGCGGGTTTACGGGCGATGCCTACACCGGCAGCATACGGGTGAAACGCAAAGCCGGAGACCGCTACAAGATTGCCTCTGTCAATGAAGAACAGTTCCAGACATTCGTACTGCAAGACGGCGATTCGCTGATGGTCGATTCAGTTATTCCTTTCTACGATAACCGGATCATCATTTCCGGTGCCGTCTGGCGTCCAGGTGAATACGAACTGAGCCCGGACGTGCACACCGTCAGGCAATTGATCGGACAGGCATCGGGCCTTAAAGGAGATGAGTTTGCCGGACGCGCACAGATCACAAGGCTCAACCCGGATTTCACCAGTTCGGTGATCGCCATCAATATTGTAGACATTTTGAACGGGAAAGCTCCTGACATCGAATTGCAGAAAGAAGACCGGCTCTATATACCTTCTCTGTTTGACCTTCGTGAACCTTATACGATCAAAGTCAGCGGAGCAGTCAACGCTCCCGACACCGTACTACCTTTCCGTAAGAACTTGACGGTTGAGGATGTTATCGTCCTCGCCGGCGGCCTGCGTGAAGCGGCATCGATCATCAATGTGGAAGTGGCACGACGGATCAAAGACCCGTCCGCCACCCGAAGCAGCAACCAAACGGCCGAGACTTTTAGCTTTACCCTCGATGAAGGACTGGCAGTCACCTCCGGCGATACGCTTTTCACCCTCGAACCTTTCGATGAAGTGTTCGTCCGTTTTTCTCCCGGTTATCAGGAGCAACAAGTCGTAAAGGTCGGAGGCGAGATCACTTTTACAGGCAGCTATGCTTTAAAGAAAAAAAACACGCGTTTAAGCGAACTGATCGTACAGTCGGGAGGCATCACTCCGGATGCCTATGTACGGGGAGCCAGCCTAAAGCGAAAACTGACGACGGACGAGTTGCGCCAGATCGAGACTCTCCTGCAATTGAGTAACAACAGCAAGCAGAGTCGTGACTCGATCACCGTTTCACTTGCCAACCTGAAAGAATACCCCGTAGGCATCGATCTGCAAAAGGCACTCGCCCATCCGGGAAGTGCCGACGATCTGGTGTTGCGCGACGGAGATGTGCTCTATATCCCCCAACAACAAAGCACGGTGAAGGTGAGCGGTTCCGTCACCTACCCCAACAGCGTGACCTATACGAAAGGGATGAACGTCCGCGACTGTCTCTCGCAAGCCGGAGGCTACAACGACATTGCCCGCAAGTATCCGATCGTCATCTACATGAATGGAAAAGTGGCGACTACACAGCGTAAGATGATTTTTTTCAAACGCTACCCCAAGGTCGAACCGGGCTGCGAAATCGTAGTGCCAGCCAAGACGCAACGCGACCGCCGGACAAGCCTGGCAGAGATCATGAGTGTCGGCAGTTCCGTCACTTCAATGGCTGCAATGATAACGTCAATGGTTAATCTCCTAAAGTAAACAGATGGATAAGAACAATCATACCCCGTCGTCTCCACTACCGGAGATCGACTTGATCGCTCTCGCCGGTTACCTGTGGAAAAAGCGGCGTTTCTTCGGCAAATGTTGCGGGATTGCAACAGTGGTAGGGCTCATCATTGCATTCAGCATACCCAAAGAATTTTCCACAACGGTGAAACTGGCTCCCGAAACGACCAATGCCACAGGCAAGATGGGCAGCCTCGGCGGGCTGGCGGCAATGGCAGGGATAGACATTGGCTCGGCCTCCGGCCAGGATGCTTTGTCGCCGAACCTCTATCCCGACATTGTGCACAGTACACCTTTCCTGTTGGAGCTTTTCCCCGAAAAGGTGACCGACAAAGAGAAGAAATACACGATTTCTTTATACGATTACATGGCCGACCATCAGCGTTCCGCCTGGTGGACCATTCTTGTGAAAGCGCCTTTAAAAGGGATCGCGGCCTTTCGTTCGTTTCTCTCCGACAATGAAGAGAACGATGGCCGGCTCAACCCCTTCCGGCTCACCCACAAACAAGAAGAGGTACTGAAAAGTCTACGCCAACGCATCACGGTCTTTGTCGATAAGAAGACACAGGTCGTTACTCTCGGTGTCGACATGCAAGACCCGCTAATCTCGGCCGACGTGGCACACAGTATCGTGATAAAACTGCAAACCTACATCACGCATTACCGTACACAGAAAGCAAAGAAAGACATGGAATTTACGGAAAAAGTACTAAAAGAGTCCCGCAGTGCCTATTACAAAGCACAGCAAGCCTATGCAGCTTTTGAAGACAGCAACAAAAACATCATCTCCGCCAGTTACCGTACCGAGCAAGAACGTTTACGCAATGAGATGACTCTTACATTCAATGTATATAACACGCTGGCACAAAAACTCGAACAGGACAAACTCCGGGTACAGGAACAAACGCCGGTCTACACCATTATCGAACCGGCAACCGTTCCTCTCAAAGCATCCTCTCCCCAAAAATTGTTGATTCTGGCAGCATTCGTCTTCCTTGCCTTCATCGGGGGATGCGGATACTTGCTCATCAAGGAATATGCGAACTTTTCACCATCGGAATCCGAAGTCCAAGACCCGCAAAAGGCTTTATGACCGGCTCACCTGCAGTCCTTTATCCGACAAACTCATTTCGACAAAACGGGCATTGCCATTTTGCGGGTCAGTCGTGAGAAGCCGGCGGATCTGCAAAGAGGCTTCCGGGTCTTTGGCTACGATATAAAGGTAACCACCTCCGCCGGCACCGGGAAGTTTATAGCCCAGAGCATACTCTTTGATACGAGAGATAAGCCGTTCTACGGCAGGCGGATTTGTCCCGGCATCAAGTGCCTTGTTTTGTTCCCAACTTTTACCGACCAACCGTCCATAAGAAGCGAAATCACCTCGAAGGATCGCCTCGTACATATCTAATGCATGCACCTTCATTTCGGAAAGCAGACGAAGATGCGTACCACTGTTTAAGAACATTCCACGTACAATTTCAGCAAGGATATCTTTCGCCGTACGGGTAATCCCTGTATAGTAAAGCAGGTGGCAAGCACGATATTCGGGTTCGGTAAAAAGATATTCCGGCAACCAACGTACCGATGGGTTCTGGTGGAAGCCCTCACCCGTCTGCAACAGTTTCAATCCATGCAACACGCCACCGTACTGGTCTTGCCAGCCCCCTCCGGTCGTGAGCAACTGCTCAAGGATCAGCGTCCGGTTACCAATCTCGTTCTTATCCCACGCCAAACCACAAAAATCCGACAACGCACCCAATACCGTAGCTGCGAGGATCGAACTTGTTCCCAAACCGGAACCGGCCGGGATTGCAGCCAGCAAGGTCACCTCCAACCCACAACCGAATGCTTTCAACTGCTCTTCCAGCGAAGCATAACGACCTGCAGAGAATTCGGGTGTAAACCCGGCCAGAGCCAACGCCGCTTTCGGGATAGAGAAAGGAGAACCGACCTTGTTAAAGTTACGCAGTTCGTCCCAAGTCGAGATACTCTCCATCGCCCCGATGTCGATAGAACGAAGAATGATACGATACTCGCGAGCCGGCTTCACATAAACCTGTAAGGGAGGCTGCCCGTTCAACTCGATCGCCACGTTCACGACATTGCCGCCGGCATACATACAGTAAGGAGGCGTATCCGTCCAGCCTCCCGCCAAGTCGATACGCACAGGACTGCGCCCCCAGACAATCTGATCGCGATAGACATTAAGGCGAGGAGCCTGTTTCTCCTCTGCAATCGTACCGATCAAGCCTTCACGCAACAGTGAGAATGCCTGCTGCTGTTCCACCATCCCCCGTTCATCACCAGAAAGTTGCAGAACACGGGCACGGAACATATGGTCATGCACACGCTTCATCAACGGTGCTTCTGCCGGCAAGGCCTCTGGTAGCGCAATTCCTCCGGAGACAAATTCAGAAGCGGCATCAGCCAGATCCAACTGATAGAAAATACTTTTATCATGATTAGCTGCAAGCATCGGCCAGTTTTTCTTTCTGAACGCTTCGCGCTGGGCAAACAAACGACGGAGATTCGCACAGTCGGAAAGTCGGTTTGCAGACATTTTTTCAGCCGTTTTCCATACCCGGCCTCCTTCATCCAGATGGGGTTCGGAGACCATCCAGCGCAATGCGACTTCCAGTTCGTCCACACTCCGACAGACAGGGAACAAAGCTGCATTCTGTATGTCGGTACACTCCGGCAGGCTGATCTCCCGCTCCGCAACCCATTCCACGATGGGACGCCCCATAAAGAGCGTTGATTCATCCGCCGTATTTCCTTTGAAAGTATCATTGAAACCATACGGACGCGCCACCCAACCTTCGTCTCCGAAAGGCACGACATCAATGCACACACCGGAAGGAATGTGCAACTCCCAATCGTTCACCGGAACACCCGTAATCACATGCCGATCGGCAAGACTCCACCGTTTCCCGACAAAACTGTTTTCGATCCACAGTTCGGAATTGCCGGAGGTCAGTGAACAACAAACTTCAGCATTCTGAACAAACATGGCCGGATGCGGTTTTACCTTACGTTGCATGATTGCCCGTTGGTCACGTACAAGGTTCTGCACCGACAGCGTCGAGGAAATCAGTTCGCGGCTCGTACCATAATGGTAAAACTCTCCTCCCGGCAACGGCAAGATAGCAACGGTCAGCGCATTCAACTCTTCGTCGGTTATGCGCGGATGAACTCCGAGAGCAAGACCGAACTCAGAATACAGGTCGTATTCCTTCATCTGTTTTCCGTCCGGATAGTAAGAATGTTTCATCAACAGTTCCACCGCCCGGTCACTGAGCAACCAGACTCCTATATCCATCAGGAAAAGATGCGTGCCCGCCAAGCGTCCCAACTCGTCGAGAGTAGGTTTCTGAAGCATGAAATCGAGCTGGTCGGGAGATTTGCGGTCCGACACAAAGACTCCGTGGCGAGTGGCAAGTACAGGATCCACCCACAAGCCGTAACAAACAACATCGGCCTCAGGGATCTCCTGCAACGGCTCGCTGTTACGCAGGTAGACATCGCCACTGGCAATCAACGTATGCAACGAATCCGGTGCTTTGCGCATGATCTCCTCATACAGCGGTAGTTGGAGTGAAAGGAGGTTTTGAGACAATTTCTGTCCCCTCGCCCACCTGAACACCGGAATGGGTGTCAATATCTTGCCCGAAGGAGCATATCCGGGCAAACGTCGGCTCTGCCCTCCCGCATGCAGTAAAATTCGCTTTTCACGCGCCAGCCATTCTCCGGCAGTCAACGCTCCGGCAGTTTCATCGTTCCGACGGCAAGCTTCAAGCAACCAAGTCGTTCCTCCACCTGATCCCAGACGGGCACCTACCGGATCGGACGTACAAAACCAATCCGCCGGATCGGCATTCGCTATCTCATGAAAACAGCCAACCAGGTTAGGCGGCAGTGACAATAATTTCTTCATATCCCACTATTCTTTCCGGCAAAAATACTCCTTTCCCCTTTCACTGCGTAAAATTTAATTTAATTTTTATTTTCAGAGGCTGTTTCGTTTAAATTATTATATCCACCTTTGTAGAGGGAATGCACTCTTATAATCATATGACAATAAAAAAAGTTGGTAAATACTAATCCCACCCTTTCTTTTCTATTTCTGAAGTATCTTTAGTTATTCATTTAATATTCAGATGGTATGATATACGGTTATGTAAGAGTCAGTACGGATAAACAGAGTACTGAGAATCAACGTTTCGAGATTGAAAACTATTCAAAAGCGAAAGGTTTCCGTATCGAACGTTGGGTAGACGAAACAATTAGCGGAACAACAAATGTATCGGATCGCCAACTCGGCAGATTACTAAAGCAAATTCGTAAAGGTGACACACTTGTAACAACAGAATAATCAAGGCTTGGCCGTAATTTGATGCAGGTCATGAGCTTCCTTCACCAGTGCATGGAACGGGATATCATCGTCCTTACAGTCAAAGAGCGCTATGAATTAGGGAATAATATCAATAGTAAAATCCTGGCCTTCGCCTTTAGCCTGAGCGCGGAAATCGAACGTAATCTGATCTCACAACGTACCCGTGAGGCACTTGCGCGTAAAAAAGCAGAAGGCACGATACTCGGTCGTCCGAAAGGTAAAAAGACCATGCAGGTCAGGTTGTCAGGAAAAGAAAATGTCATCAAGAAAATGATCAATGAAAAATGCTCGATGAACGAAATCGCCGAAAAATTCGGAGTAAACCGTCAAACTCTCCGCGATTTCCTCCGGGATACTTTTCCGGACTGGAGAAAATATAGATATATTAAGTAATCGGGCCTGCATGGCTTTAATTGTCTGAATGTTAATCTATGTAACCTTGATAAAATGTTTTTGAGGTAATTTATTATCAGTCAATACGGCATGTCCGATGAGGCAAAGTGATCCACATACTAAATAATCCAAAACCTGCCGCTCGCTGTACTAACGGCATGTGGTTGGTTTTGGATTATTTAGTATTTCTCCGACAGAATAGGAATACCTCTTTTCACACAGTCATACCCTGCATATTCTCCTTCCGTTTTTTCTACTTTTCAAAATCTTTATTGAATATTATACGATAAATCAACTTTTTAGAAATAATTGCTTTATCTTTGACAGATACATCAAATCTCCTATAAACAAAAACAGTATGGAAAAGACACTTATTATCCTGAAACCCTGTACTATTCAGCGAGGACTGATCGGGGAAATAATCTCCCGCTTCGAGAGAAAGGGCCTACAACTGGCAGGCATGAAAATGATCTGGCTGACAGATAATATCCTCAGTGAACATTATGCACACCTGAAAGAAAAGCCTTTCTTCCAACGCATCAAAGACGCCATGTCGGTATGTCCCGTCATCGTATGTTGCTGGGAAGGGGTGGACGCCATACAGGTCGTCCGCCAGTTGACAGGCGCCACCAACGGAAGAAACGCACAGCCGGGAACGATCCGCGGCGACTTCAGTATGAGCGTACAAGAAAACATCGTACATGCTTCCGATTCGCCTGAAACAGCAGCCATCGAATTGAAACGCTTTTTCAATGACGATGAATTGTTCGACTACAAAACGAATAATCTGTTAGCAATCTATGCCAACGACGAGTTTTGAAACATAAAAGAGCCGGAAAGCAAGGGGAAATTCCTACACTTCCGGCTCTGATATTTTAGAACCTCTGCCCTATCCCTCTCGAACCGGACAAAACAACCTAATTACTAATCTAAAAATCTAATACCATGAAAAAACACACTACGCTTATATAACCGGAGTACGCGGTAAAAGGTTCACTGTGATCCCAATAATTGACAAAGAAATCCATTCCGGTTGTTTAATTCCCGAATTGCCGTTATATTTGTGCCTCGTTTGAAATAGAAATACAGACATTATAAAACGTATAAATATATGCATAACTGGTTTGAATGTAAAGTCTCCTTCGAGAAAATCATGGAGAATGGAATACAAAAGAAAGTGACGGAACCTTATCTGGTCGACGCCCTGTCATTCACGGAAGCGGAAGCCCGTATCATCGAAGAAATCCGTCCCTTCGTATCCGGTGAATTTACAGTGACAGACATCAAACGCGCCCGCTTGTCAGAGTTGTTTTTCAACGAAAACGGCGACCGCTTCTATAAGATCAAAGTTTACTTCATCACCCTCGACGAAAAGAGCGGAGCCGAAAAGAAAACCGCAGCACAGATGCTGGCACAAGCGTCGAACCTGAAAGATGCCATCGCCGTACTGGAAGACGGCATGAAGGGTACGCTTGCCGACTATACGATCGCATCCGTCACGGAAACCCCGCTGATGGATGTCTTCCCCTTTGACGCCAACAGTATCCCTGCAGAAAAGAAATCCGAGGAAGAACTGATTGCCGAACAGAAAAAACAGGCTGAAACAAGAGAAGCATGAGCATCACCGAGAATATAACAAGACTGAAAGCATCGCTGCCGGCAGGTGTCACGCTGGTAGCGGTCTCCAAGTTCCATCCGGCCGAGGCTTTGCAAGAAGCCTACAACGCCGGACAACGTGTATTTGGTGAAAGCAGGGCCCAGGAACTGACGGCCAAGCAAAAAGTTTTGCCCGGTGACATCGAGTGGCATTTTATCGGCCCGTTGCAAAGTAACAAGGTGAAAGACATCGCCCCGTTCATCCACATGATACACAGCATCGACTCACTGAAACTTTTGCAGGAGGTCGACAAACAGGCGGCCAAACATAACCGCATCATCCGTGTACTGCTGGAGATACATGTCGCGCAGGAAGAAGCCAAACACGGTTTCAGTCCCGATGAATGTCGCGAACTGCTGCACGGTCTATCACCCGAAACCCTTCCCCACATCCGGATATGCGGACTGATGGGGATGGCTACAAACACCGACGACACAGTTCAGATCCAGAATGAGTTTCATAAACTCCATGAACTTTTCTCTGAACTGAAAAACTCGGTATTCAAAGGTGACGAATACTTCCGCGAATTATCGATGGGAATGAGCCATGACTACCCGGTAGCCATCCGCGAAGGCAGTACAATGGTACGTATAGGAACCAGTATTTTCGGAGAACGGGAATATTGAGTTTTAACCATTTTAAAGGGCAAGAATAGATAAGGTAGAAAATAATTCTCTATTTTTGTAATCGTTGAACATAATTGAATCTGACATGATTGACATTAAAACACAATATGCGGGCCTAACACTCCGTAACCCGCTTATCGTCGGAAGTTCCGGTCTGACAAACAATGCGGAACGAAATAAGGAATTTGAAAAAGCCGGTGCCGGAGCGATCGTGCTGAAATCTCTCTTCGAAGAGCAGATTGAAATGCAAAGCAATGCATTGATGCAGGATTCGGACTATCCCGAAGCAGCCGATTACATACGCAGCTATGTAAAAGCAAATCAGATAAACGGTTATCTGGAACTGATCCAGAAGACAAAAGAATCATGCACCATCCCGGTTATCGCAAGCATCAACTGTTATAAATCGGATGCATGGGTCGAATTTGCCCGCCAAATCGAATTGGCTGGAGCCGATGCCTTGGAACTGAACGTGTTCTTCCTGGAAACAGACCTCACATACAGCAGCGAAAACATGCGCGACTTGTATGTCAGCATTATCCGCAAAGTGAAAGAAACGGTTTCGATCCCTGTCATGATCAAGATGAGCAAAATGGTCGGTAACATTCCGGCCGTCGCCCATACGCTGACCGTAAACGGAGCGGACGGAATCGTCCTCTTCAACCGTTTTTACCAACCGGATATCGACATCAACAATATGCAAATCGTCTCAGGCAACGTCTTCAGCAACCATTCCGATTTGAGTGACACGCTTCGTTGGACGGCAATCGTTTCGGGCAAGATACCCGGAATCAGTATTGCTTCCTCTACCGGCGTACACGATTGGGAAGATGTCATCAAATGCCTGTTGGCAGGAGCCGATGCCGTACAGATGTGCAGCGCCGTTTATACACACGGGGCGGAAATCATCTCACAAGTCCTCACCTGTATCGAAGAATGGATGCACCAAGCACATTACCAGTCGCTTGACCAGTTCAAAGGCAAACTGAACTATGCAAACATTCCCAATCCGGCGATGTATGAACGCTCGCAATTCATGAAATATTTCTCCAATAGAGATTAAACAAACTATCTATCCGTCGTCCGACGAAAATCTTTTTACAAAAGGATGCATGTTATTTTCAGAAAGCATGCATCCTTTTGCTTTAAAAAATGATAAACAAACACACTTACAACATGAACTACCTGATTATAGGAGGAGTAGCCGGAGGAGCTACCGTCGCAGCACGTCTGCGCAGAATAGATGAAAAAGCCAATATCATCCTGTTCGAACGAGGAAAATATGTATCGTATGCCAACTGTGGCTTACCTTATTATATAGGTGGCACGATCAACAATCGGGAAAAGCTGTTCGTACAGACAGTGAAAGGCTTCACAGGCCGTTTCCGGATTGATATCCGTACAGAACAGGAAGTAACCGCCATCCGGCCGGATAAAAAAGAAGTAGAAGTCAAGAACCTGTCCACCGGTGAAACATACACCGAAACATACGACAAACTGGTACTTTCACCGGGAGCCGAACCGCTCCGGCCTGGTATCGAAGGGATCGGAAGCAAGAAGATATTCACGCTCCGCAACGTGCCGGACACCGATACGATCAAGAATTACGTCAATACCGAAAACCCGAAACACGCTATCGTTGTAGGTGGAGGCTTTATAGGACTGGAAATGGCGGAAAACCTGCATGACTTAGGTATCCAGGTCGACGTGGTGGAAATGGCTGACCAAGTGATGGCTCCGTTAGACTTCTCAATGGCAGCAATCGTACACCGGCAACTGACCGAGAAAGGAGTCGGACTGCACTTGGAAGATGGTGTCAACCGTTTTGAAGAAAAAGACGGTGGTGTGACCGTACACCTCCGCAGTGGCAAACAGATCGCTACCGACATGGTTTTGCTGAGCATCGGGGTACGCCCGGAAACCAAACTAGCCAAAGATGCAGGACTCGCCATCGGAGAACGGGGTGGCATCGCCGTAAACGATTACATGCAAACTTCCGATGCCGATATATATGCTCTCGGCGACGCTGTCGAAACACGCCATCTCGTAACTGGACAACCGACCCTTATTCCGCTGGCAGGACCGGCAAACAAACAGGGACGCATCGTGGCAGACAATATCGTATTTGGCAACAAAGAAAAATATCCGGGATCAATCGGAACCTCCATCGCGAAAGTATTCGACCTGACGGTTGCCACATCCGGTGCCAATGCCAAATTGTTGAAACGTAATAATATCGCATACATATCATCCTATACGCACGGAGTGTCGCATGCCGGATATTATCCGAATGCCGTTTCATTGTCTATCAAGATATTGTTCGCTCCGAAAAACGGCAAACTGTTAGGAGCTCAAGTTGTCGGTTTCGACGGAGTAGACAAACGCATCGAGATGCTGGCACAAGTGATACAGCGAGGCGGGACAGTCTACGACCTGGCGGAATTGGAACATGCCTATGCTCCGCCCTATTCGTCAGCTAAAGATCCTGTGAATATGGCCGGATTCGTTGCTGAAAATATTTTAAGCGAAAAGTCCCGGATCATCCAATGGCGCGAACTCGCTGAACTTCCGGCCGACACGATTCGAATCGATGTCCGTACACACGACGAATATAAATTAGGTACAATTCCCGGATTTATAAACATACCGGTAGATGAATTACGCGAACATTTAGACGAACTGCCGAAAGAGAAACCGATCGTCGTAACCTGTGCAGTCGGACTGCGTGGTTACCTGGCCTATCGCATCTTGGTGCAGAATGGCTTCAAGCATGTGCGCAACCTGTCCGGTGGATACAAAACGTGGAGCGTGGCGACCGCACCCATAAAAGAGGTCGTTTCCCACAAGCCGGAAACACAGGGAGGCACAAGTTGCGGATACTCCGCCCCCCAGGCCACTCCGTTGAAAGTAGATGCATGCGGACTGATGTGTCCCGGACCTGTGATGCAATTGAAAAAGAACTACGAGACGTTGAAGGCCGGTGAACAACTTCAGATAACTGCCACCGACCAGGCTTTTGGCAAGGATGTCGCTTCCTGGTGCAAGATGACAGGCGCAGAACTGGTTGCATTGGAAAACAAAAACGGAGTGGTTGCCGCCACCATTCGTAAACAGGATAAAACAGCTTCCTGCGAGATTTCACGGAATAATGCCGACAACAAGACACTGATCGTCTTCAGCGATGACCTGGACAAGGCATTAGCCTCCTTTGTCATTGCCAATGGAGCGGCTTCGACCGGCAAGAAAGTGACCATGTTCTTTACGTTTTGGGGGTTGAATGTGATCAAGAAACAGCATAAACCTGTAGTCTCCAAAGATATTTTCGGTAAGATGTTCGGCTGGATGCTTCCGTCATACAGCGGCAAACTCAAACTGTCTAAAATGAATATGGGAGGTGCCGGTAGCTGGATGATGCGTCTCATCATGAAGCAAAAGCGAATCGACAGCCTGGAAAGCCTGATCCGACAAGCCATAGACAATGGCGTGGAAATGATCGCCTGCACCATGAGCATGGATGTCATGGGCGTGCAAAAAGAAGAACTGATGGACAATGTCACGCTGGGTGGCGTGGCTTCTTATCTCGAACGGGCAGAAGAGGCGAATGTAAATCTGTTCATCTGATTTGATTCATCCCTCCCTTTCAAAGAGGCTGTGTCGTAATTAAGTTTTACGGCGTAGCCTCTGTTTTTCTTGACTTCGTCACTCATTATTTCTCCATTTTATATATTCTTGATAAATAGCAATTTATATATTTGCATCATCCAAAAACGGGTGGTGCATTGATGAAGTCAGGACGAAAATCTTTTTCAAAAGCATGCATGCTATTTTCAATATCTTTTAGGGATAAAAAAATCTTTTTCCGTAAGATTACATCTTTGAGCAATCCGTTTGCAATAATCGAGTCTTCCTACTGTGTGGTTTCGCGAATCGGAACCAAATACGAATTTCAATCCGGCCTTTTTTGCCATTAAAATAAAATCTTCATGTGGCACTTGTACAGTATCGTTTATTTCTATTGCGATATTTCTTGAACGAGCAGCATCAACAATCTGTTGCAACCTATTCTTTGTCCAAAGGATATCATATTTTCGTTGTATACAACAAGGAAGAAAAAGAGGACAGGCAAATATATCCAACGGCTCACTTCCGATAAGAATATCCATGTAATGTTGCATGTTGCGTTTCATAAATTCATCCGGGTCATCTATGTATGCATTATATTCCCATAACAAGATTGTTTCTCCGTAACCGTTTCCTTTTGCCACAATCTGCGGATCCATCGCAATATAATCTGCCTGTGCAATTAATTCGGGTGACAGTTTTTCCGACCATCCCGGGCTCATAGGTTGTAAACCTATATAAACAGGATATGGTTTTATTGTGTTGATATATTCTTCTAATTGAGCATCATTGGTAATGCCCCACGGGGCGACATTCTCCATGACACCAATTTTCATATTTAATTGTCGGGATTTGGCGATAATATCTTCAATCGTAAGCTCTTTGGAACGGTGAACATGTAAATCCATCAGGGGAAATTTAAAATCACCCATTGCTTTCTCTGTCGAAATCTCCTTTTCTGCCGCCAAATTTGTATTCCAAAAAGAACCTGTGCATAGCAACCCTGATATCTGTAGAAAAGTTTTCCTGTCCATAATTTGTATCTATTCCGTTATTTCAATAAGATTATTTTCAGGACCCTGTATACAACTTTCATAAAATCCGTCCCCCGTTTTCCTTGGCCCGCTTATCACTGCGTACCCGTTATTCTCCAGCACACGGGTAAGATTGTCTACGGCTTCTTTGCTACCCACAGAAAAAGCAATATGAATATATCCACTTAGAAACTGATCTTTCTCCCGAGTGAGGATTTCAGGACGATTCATGATTTCTAATCGTGAACCATCTGCAAAAGTTAAAAAATAGGTTCTTAATCCTGTTTTGGGATTATGATACATTTGATTGGCTTGTGCAGAAAAGAAATGGACAAAAAAGTTTTTCATATTCTCCAAATCATGCACATATATCGCCATGTGATCCAATTTTATCATCGCTATATTTTTTGTTGGCAAAGTTAATTCATGGCAAACCTATGTATTTGTTTCATTTTCCATAAAGATTGTCTTATATTTGTATGATTCGTTATGTTCTCATTTTTGTTTAGAATAATATAAACCATAGAGTAATGTTATTGGAAAACCAATCATTTTCGTATGACTACGTTCGACTTTTCCCCCAAGAGCAAATCGGGTTACACAGACAGCCCTCATGGGAATTGACACTTATTGTTATCGGTTCCGGTATAAAACTTATCGGAGATACGACAGAACCGTTTCAAAGCGGTGAAGTCGTAATAATACCACCAGAAATTCCCCATTGTTGGTATTTTAATGGTGACAAGACCGATACAGACGGCAAAATAGTAAACATTACATTATCATTTACTCATGAATTTCTCAATCATTGCTCATTAAATTTCCCTGAACTCCACCGACATATTGAAAAATTCAAAAATATCCAAGAAGCCCTAAAATACAATGATTCCCAATCTATAATCATTGCATCTATTTTAAAATCAATGCATAAACAAAATGAAGTGGAACGCCTTTCGGCTATGATAAAATTACTCGCCGTTTTGCCGTTGGCGGATAAAACCCGTACTGTAGGAAAATATACGAAGAAAGACAAGAAACAGAAACGGCTGGATATGATACGCATTTTTGTAATCTGTAATGCATATCGGAATATTTCTCTTGACGATGTTGTTCGCCATGTTGGAATGAACAAGTCGGCTTTCTGTTCATTTTTCAAACAATCAACAGGAAAAACCTTCACTACTTATTTAAATGAGTACAGGATAGAACTCGCATGCCAATTATTAGAACAAGAATATATATCCATATCTGAAATATGTTATCATGTCGGTTTTACTGATATCCCATATTTTAACCGAGTATTCAAAAAATATAAAGGATGTTCCCCTTCGCAATATCGTTGCAAAAAATAAAGCCATAATTTTTTTAATTCAAAGACAAGGCATAATTGCATAAATTTTTGACTTCGCTAACAGTTTCAAAAGTCACCTTATGATCATCTATATATTGTTTGAGCAATTCTTTATGTTTAGGAAATATTTTCAGGAATTGTTTTTCAGTAGAGAATCGTTTTAACCGTTTATTTTTTTCGATATAAAACCGGCATACTATTTTGGCAAGAACGGCATTTTTTTCATTATCTCCTGAGCCATATACCATATTGGAGTAACTATCAACAGAAGCCGTTTCTGTTTTTCCTCCAAACGTCAAGTCTTTTTTTATTCTTTTCTGACCGAGATATTGAACTAAAATACGTGGATTCGCTTGTATGACTTCTGCAGCTTCATCACGATCCACCAATACGAATATCCGTTCTCCCACCTTTATGGACACAATCATATCGGGATCTGCAAATTCTTTTATTTCATTATCTTTATCAATAAATTTAAACCTGTTTCTCAGGAGATCGTAATTGGATCGTACCTGAAAAACTCTCCCATCTTTATAATGGATGTAGGAATCGGCAAAATCAGAGAACAGATAGAAGGAACGATCTTCTTGAGTCCAACAAACAAATGAACTACAACAAAGAAAGAGTACAAAAAGGAGATATTTCATATTATTAGGATAAAGAAGATGATAAAATAGTTGAAAGAAGAAAGAGGCGATTGGCTTTACCTCTCTTCCCCTTTCTTCTTTTTCTAATGATTTAAATAGAACCGGAACTCCATTTATATGCTTCCTCCGAAGTTACAGGTAACACATGTACTTGGATTTCATACAAACGCTTGTATTCCGAAGCTCCATCAGGACGAAGAGCCGTATTTGTCACCAGATATTGACAAGGCTGTGAAAAATCGCCGGGCGTACCTAACTTGGGAGCTCCATTAACCGGATCTACCCTACATGCTCCCTGATCATCAAGGATGAATTCCAAGACCATCTCATTTATTTTCACCGGCATAATGACACTTCGAAACATACCTTCTTGCACTTCTTCGTAATAAGCAGAGGGTTTCACATTTTCAGTATTGAATGCTGTCTTAACAAACAAATGGCCTTTATTGGGCGTTATATATTCAACTTTGTCTAATAAAAAAACATGAATGATATGTTTTTTCCCCTCAGGAGCCGAACTGTCATCAACAATTTCTTTTATATTATTGACAGTCATTGTTTCACCAACCGCTAACGACTTGTTCAATATCGTCATTGAAGCCCCGGTATTGTTGGTATATTCAATGCCATTCTCTATAGCATCCATAACAGAACGAGCAAGATAATTTTCCAGCCATTGCCCTTTACCATCATTATGGTTGACCTGCCATACTTTGTTTACGAAAAGTTCACGTGGCCGGCTTCTCACCATGGATCCTGCCAATTCCAAATTTGAATAGACCGATTCGGGCACTTCATCCCAAACAATACCGCTTTGGCAGCCGGAAAGGACAGTTATACCCAAAACGAACGTAAATATTAAATTCTTTATTTTCATGATTTTCTTGTTTTACATTATTGATAACTTCTGTTTTCCCACCCTGGGTTTTGAACAAAATTGCCATTTACATCCAATGTTGTGCGAGCAAAAGGTAATTTATAGTATACGGCATCATTAAATTTACGTTCATAGTAAACCACATTTCCACTCAGAGATGTAATTTGGCGGATATCAAAATGAGGCGTGAAATATTGGGGGTCATCTTTAGAGGCCAAATATCCGTTTTCTTCTACTTCTGAACTTTCAATTCCTTTACGAAAAATGAACATGCCCTTAGACGATTGGTTTAACTCTTCAATGGTTGTTTTACCTTCCGATTCGCCCCATCTCAGCAAGTCGAAATAACGGAATCCAGGAATTTCGAATGCAAATTCGATACGACGTTGTAATTTGTATTCTTCCCACAGATTGTGACCAACCACCGATTCGTCAAAACTATCCAAGCCTGCGCGATTACGAATTTGGTCAACAGCATCACGTACTTCGTTTTCTCTTCCACCCAACTTATAGGCTGCTTCTGCATAGTTTAACAATGCTTCAGCATAACGGACTTGAAAATAAGAAAGCGCAGATTGAGTGTAATTAACCGTTCCGTCTTCATTAAAACGCCCTACCGTATATTTCGTCGGATAATAGCTTGTTACAGTCGATTGTGCACGTCCTGTAATCGCTAACTTTTCAGAATTCCTGAATTCTGTATGAAGCGCACTATATCTTTCCGAACGGGTCGGTACCGATAAGTCGATCCATGTACGAACCAAATACCGATGTTCATTTCTATTAGCGAAATAACTACTGTCATAAATGATCGTGGCATAGAAACGTTTATCACGGTCAGTATACATTTGTAGGTAATTTTCGCTTTCAGCGGCCAATTCTCCATTTTCATTTAGAGTTACACCCATTTCTTTTGCTTGAGTTGTTTTCCACCATTGCATCCATTTACCTGTAGCTTTATCTCTCTGATAGTAACAATCAACCAATTCCTGCGTAGGGTATGAACCGCCACGATCCCCTCCCCAATCAGGAGAGAAATTAGTAGTCGCACCATACATACGTCCTTCCGGATGTGAATACTTCATCGGACTGAACCCAGATCTATTTGCTTCGTTAAACATGACCGGCCAAATGGCTTCTACCGATTGATGTCCGGTAGAAGTATTGAACAGATTACTATAATCCGGATCCAGTTGATATTTGCCAATCACTGATTTTGCAGCGTCATAAGCCAGTTGATAATAATGGTCCGCATTTTTTGAGAATCTATAAAGAGCCTTACTTTCCGTAGATCCCGATAGCCTATCGTAAAGGCCTTTTACTGACGCTTCGGCAGCACAAGCAGCAGCTAATGCAGAACGCGATTTTAACACTTGTACAGCCTGCTCGTTTATCAATCCCAAAGTAGGCGTAACGGTTGTCTGCTTAAAATATTCCAATGCTTTGTCATAATCAGACAAAATTTGATCAAAGACCTCTTCGCGACTGTTTTGTGGCAGCATGGTCTCATCGAAAATAGTCATTGTTCTTGTTATGATCGGCATGACCCCCCAGAATCTTTCCATGTCGGCATAGAATAATCCACGGAAAGCATAGCTTTCCGCCAACAGTTGAGCGCGTTCCGAATCGGTCATATTGGGAACTTCCGGTATACGTTCGATAGCCAAGTTCGCCTGACGGATTTTTTTATAACCGGCATCCCATGGGGCTCCGATTAGACCGGTGACGCTGTTGAGTTCATCATATTCCCTATAATTGAAGCTATACTGGCGAAACGTATTCTGGTCGCGGTCAATATTACCGCAAGCATTGTCGGACCATTGTTCCGATTGAAATGCAATATTTGCACCTGCCGGACTCCACAAATAAAACTGATTGACCAATGTGCGCGTCAATTGAGCATTTGACCAAAATTGTTCTTCGCCAATTTTGTTAGTCGGTTCTATTCCTAACGGATCACAACCAGAAAGACTAACCGCAGCGCATAAGGCTAATATATTTAATTTCTTCATCTTATTCTTTTCTAATGTATTACAATGTTAATGTTGCACTCAATGTGAATGAACGTTGAGTCGGATAGCTTCCCAATTTGTTACCTCCCCAAATAGAGTTAGCGGGCAAATATTCAGGATCTGTCATGTTATGGAACGGGTTGCTTTTCTTCACCCATGTACAAACATTGTTGGCAATGAAGTTTACGCTTAACCCTTTGATGTAATCTACTTTTTTAAGAACCCGACGTTTCAAATCATAGCTGACACTGATGTTCTTCAATTTCAGATATGAAGCATCGTATGCCCATACATCGACATAATTATACCCCCATCCGTAGCTGGAATTTGTCGGCAATGGAAGTTTATTGGCAATAGGATTGCTTGGCGTATAAGATTCTTGGAATAAATATTTACCATATTTCCAGTAATAATCCTGTTGCGAACGAGCCGGAGATGTCACATCACCGGAGACACTGGTCGCTCCTTGGAAAAAGACTTCAAAACTAAAATCTTTCCATCCCATACCCAATGTGACACCATACAATGTTTGGGGCGTCGTACCTCCACCTTCATTATATGCATAGTCGGCAATACCTAACACACCATCGCCGTTACGGTCATCCATACGGAACGTACCGATCGTGTGGTTGCGTTTAAAATGCAAATAGGAGTTATACATATCATCGTAAGAAGTGAAAATACCATTTGTCTGCCATGAAGTTCTATAGGTTTCCGCATGAGCATTTACCCCCAAATCATTCAGGTTGGCATAGTAATAATCGGTACTTTTATCAGCATGTCTTACTGTTACTTCTTCCCAATGCGTATAGTTTGCACCAAGCCTATAAGTGAAGTCGCCGATACGGTCGTTCCAATTTAAAGAAAATTCCACACCGCCTTTATGAGTTGTCACGTATGGAGCATTCATTTTCGGCGTATTAGGCAAACCTAAGATCGGGGTATAAGTCAGCTCCGGATTCATATCTATTTCATCACCCTTATCCAAGTACAGGTAGGTATCGAATGATCCGGACAAACGGTCTTTCAAAAAACTGAAATCAACACCTCCACTAATTTGCTGTGACTCGCCCCATGTCAGATTGCTGGATACATTGGTTTCTGTCCAAGCTGAATTTGCCCCCATGTTTTCTCCTAACAGAATCGTATTAGTCAGGCCATATTGGTTCATATAGCTGAATGGTTGGGACAATTCGTTACCCACAATACCATAGCCGACACGTATCTTGAATGAGTTGATCAAATCAGTGTTCAGAATGTCTTTGATGAATGTTTCCTCCGTAAGCATCCACCCTGCTGATGCAGCGTAGAAGAATCCCCAACGTTTATCCGGGTGGTAGCACAACGATCCGTTATAGTTGGCACTCAATTGTAACATATATTTGCTGTCGTAATCATAAGTGAGACGACCAACCAAAGAAGCTGACCCCCATAGCCCTTCGTCCCCGCTCATTGAGTCCATGGTCGATCCTCCGTTTATCTGCGTATTATAAATAGCCGGATAACCATATTTTTTAGCCATTGTCGAATTAGTCCTTCTCTTTTGACTGGTATAGTTGAGCATCGCACTCAAGTTGTGTTTGCCAAACGAACGGACATAGTCGGCTTGGACAATACCGGTTGTCAACGAATAATTATTCCAAGTCTGAGACAATTTGGCATTATTGGGGTTATAGCTGTTTTCCTGAGTTGAATACGGAGCACTGTATACGCCTATTTGCGGATATTCGAATGTCTTATTCATGGAATTGCTGTAGTTGAAGTTGACACTTGTACTAACAGATAATCCTTCTACCCACGGTAAACTCCATTTTAAACCGATGTTACTTTGCAAACGATAGTCATCTGTATTATTGAAACCTGTTCGTAAGCGGGCATCCAAGCTATTGGATCTTTCCAATCCTGTTGTCCAGTTTCGAGGAATATTGTTCGCTTCATTGTCTTCAATCAAGATGTTATTAAAAATATTATCACCGCCATACGGTTTTTTATTTTTAGCCATCACTCCATTCAAATTCAATGTAAATCTTAAACTTTTATCCTTCAAAAGATAAGCATCCGTATTGACAATGGCGTTATACTGTTCATAGTTGTAAGAATCACTGATACCAGATTGGTTCATATATCCCAAACTCGAATAATATCTAACTCTTTCGCTACCGCCTCTTACGCTCAAGTTTGTTTGTGACATGGGTTGAACATGGTCGAACCAATCCCATGGGTCATAGTCGCCATAATAGTTTTCAATGTCCCCACCTTGTGTTTTAAATGGATTGAAATAGTCGGCGATTTCATTCTGTGTAAACCCTAAACCGTATTTTTGGTTAACCATGTCGGTGATTTCCTGACGGCCATATCCTTGAGAAGAGAGGTGAGCCATGTAGTATTTGGACATTTCCGTTGCGTTGTATGCCGGGCTTTCAGCCATGCTTGCTGCATACAATTCGTTCTTTTTATTCACGTAGTCCCAAGTACTCATAGGCTTGAACTTATAAGACGGCGTCATTATGGTCATTTTTTGGCTTACCGATATTTCCAGCATGCCATCTTGTCCTTTTTTGGTAGTCACCACCACAACACCGTCTTTTGCACGCGGACCGTATACAGCTGTAGCTGACGCATCCTTCAGAATACTCATAGAAGCAATGTCATCCGGACGTAAACGGTTGAAGAAGACTTCACCTTGGCTGGTTTCCATTACCACATCGTCAATTACATACAGTATTTGGCTACCACCACGAATCCAAATTTTGGATGTTTCACCTGGGGCTCCCGACCGTGCTTGTGAGATAATACCTGATACACGACCACCTAATCCGTCACTGGGAGAAGTTACCGGTAATTTGGCTATTGATTCGATTTTGACGTTTACGGCTGCCGCAGTCAGTGTTTTGGTTTTCTGAACGCCACTAAAACCAGTCACCACAACTTCGTCTAAGGCCTGTGAATCTTCCTGAAGTTTGACGTTCAAGTTAGAAGTTCCTGTGTACTTGACCTCTTGAGTTGTGTAACCGACAAAAGAAATTTGAATCGTAGCTCCATTCTTGACATCTTCTAATACAACTCTACCGTCTAAGTCGGTGATATTACCATTAGTTGTACCTTTTACAACTACAGATGCTCCGGTTACAGGACCGAAATCATCCACAACAAAAACCGTCACCTTCCCATTTTGCTGGGAAATGTTTACGTTTGGTTTAATGGGAACTATGTCTGCCATTATGTTCTCTGACGAACAAAATGCACCGGCAAGTAGCATTAAACCAATTGGATTGAAGTTTTTCAACATAATTAATTTAGTTTGATATTAATTAGAAATAGGTATAAATTGTGTTTTTTCATAATAAACAAAACTGATTATATATCACAAACTACGCAGTTCATGCATCATAAGCAATGTTATTCATGTCTTCCAAAACATTTTATTTTCATTTCACCCGTATCATTAATTTATTATATTTCGGGATATTACGTTGCAACCGTAAATACATTCACATTCACATATCCTCATAAAAAGTTAAATTTCCTGTATTGCCATGAATTTTTATTTTTTCCGTTGTCATATCAATATTTGTTTAATTAGTTCCATAAGAACTGTGGTTTTTTATTCACATCAATTAACTAAATCAGCGTATTTTCAAGAGTAGATTTGTTAATTTATAAAAAACAGAATGTTTTTTCGCTTTTTATCAAAGCGTTATTGTATATTTGTCACAAATTTTATATCGTAGTTCTTATGGAACTAATTAAACGCAAGTTTATTTTAACATTTACAAGTAAAGAATAAACAAATATCAACAAATCAACACCAACAATTGGCCTCTTAGCCCCTAAACAATCCGAGCATAGATATATCACCCTGCATTTTTCCGGTATGCTTCTCGATCATAATCCTATTAGATAGCAATAGGAATTTAACTAAAAGAAAAACGGGATAAAAGTATTTTTACTTTTATCCCGTTTTTCTTCAGAGCAAATGAATTGCTCTTGATTATAATATCTTATTTACTTAATCATATCAAATCCCGTATACGGAACCAACGCTTTGGGGATGCGGATACCTTCGGGGGTTTGGTTGTTTTCGAGCAAGGCGGCTACGATACGCGGCAAAGCCAATGCGCTTCCATTCAGCGTGTGGCAGAGCTGTGTCTTTTTGTTTTCGTCACGGTAACGGCATTTCAGACGGTTTGCTTGGTAATTGTCGAAGTTTGAAACCGAACTTACTTCCAACCAACGTTTCTGGGCTTCCGAATAAACTTCGAAGTCGAAGCAGATGGCTGCCGTGAAACTCATATCACCACCACAAAGGCGCAAGATACGATAAGGAAGTTCCAGTTTCTGGAGCAACCCTTCGACATGGTCCAGCATTTCCTGATGAGACTGTTTGGAATGTTCCGGTTTGTCGATACGAACCAATTCCACTTTGGAGAATTCATGCAGGCGGTTCAGTCCGCGTACATCTTTTCCATAAGAGCCGGCTTCGCGACGGAAACACTGCGTATAGGCACAATTCTTGATCGGCAACTGCTTTTCATCGAGGATAACATCACGATAGATATTGGTGACCGGAACTTCGGCTGTCGGGATCAGATAAAGGTCATCCACTTCGCAATGATACATCTGTCCTTCTTTATCGGGCAACTGGCCTGTACCATAACCGGAAGCTGCATTCACGACTGTCGGCGGCATGACTTCCGTATAACCGGATTTGCGGGCTTCATCCAGGAAGAAGTTTATCAGCGCACGCTGCAACTGCGCACCCTGTCCTTTGTAAACCGGGAAACCGGCACCTGTGATCTTCACGCCCAGGTCGAAATCGATCAGGTCATATTTCTTTGCCAACTCCCAATGAGGCAGTGCGTCTTTCGGCAGTTCCGTCTCCATACCGCCCATCTTTTCAACCTTATTATCGTCAGCACCCACACCTTCGGGCACTTCTTCGTAAGGAACGTTCGGGATTGTATAGAGCAGGTTCTGCATATCTTCGGCTGCCTGATCCATTTCTGCCTGGAGAGTCTTGTTGGCTTCCTTGATCTCGGCAACACGTTGCTTAGCGATCTCGGCTTCTTCTTTTTTACCTTCTTTCATCAGCATGCCGATGGCCTTCGAAGCCTGGTTCACCTCTGCCAGGTTTTTATCTAATTGATTTTGCGCACCACGTCTTTTATCGTTCAGTTCGATCACTTTTGCTATGCTTTCCCGTGCACCTTTAAAGTGTTTCTTTTCCAGACCACGGATCACCCGGTCTGTTTCTTCCGTAATTACTTTAAGTGTCAACATACTTCAATGATGTTTTTTTATTTGAGTTGCAAAGATAATCAAGATTTATGATTTATGATTTATGATTTATGATTGATTTATCATCGGGACATAAATCATAAATTCCTCACCCGTCCGCCTGCAAGCCACGACCGGACATAATAAGGTTCGCTTAGGCTGCTGACGATCACGCCGTTCGAAGTGCTGGTATGGATGAACTTTCCGTTTTTCAGATAGATACCGACATGATTGGGCACATTCTTCTTTCCCCTGCCCGTCCGGAAAAACACAAGGTCGCCTTCTCTCAAATCGGCACGACTGATTTTCTTGCAATTATGTTTCAGCATATCGGCCGACGAACGAGCCAATTGTTTTCCATATACTTCACGGAATACGATCGCCACAAAACCGGAGCAGTCCACTCCTTTTTTTGTTAATCCTCCCAGCCGGTGAGGGACACCAAGCCATCTGGCCCCTTCATTATACAGATATATATTATCGTCCGAAGTCAGACGGACACCGTAGAGCCGGGAGAGTTCCTTCGGCCCTTTGAAATCTGCCGGCAAGGCAACCTGCTGCTTCTTGCTGCCGCAAGACGTAAGCGTCAGGATCAAAAGCAACAGGATTCCGATATAATAAGATGTGATAAAATTTCTACGCGTCATGATGGCAAAGATAACAAAAAATCATTCCCCGATAATCGCCATCTCTCTTTTTTAAGGTAAGCGCCAGACTGCCGAAATATTACGAATCGAGCCTTTGTCGTCAAGTTGCCAAACGATCCGGTTGTTGCGATCTATTTCCACAAGTTTCGGCTGGGATTTATCCTTGCTATGCCCGTTCCAGTTACAGAGCAGCGTCGTCCCGTCGCCATAACGGGATAACTCGGCGACAAACAGAAGAGACAGGCCTTCCAAATCGTCAGACGTAACCGAACGTTCGATTTTCCATGTTTTGGTATCTATTTCAACCCAACGATGCCCATCGCCACATCCGACCAACAAACGCTTGCCTCTTTTCAATTGCTTGACAGAAAAAGGAGTACCACCCACCTCCACTCGGTTTATAATCTGCCCGGAGACGTTCATCTCAATCAATTCACCGGAACCGAAAAGAGGGATCAGATACGTGTTTCGCTTCGTTTTCTCAATCTGGCGAAACTGGTCATGTACAGTTTTAATACCCGTTTCAAAACGAATCTCCTTGACAGGATATCCTTCTTTGTCCAACTCGACTATCCTTGCCGGATGCCCGCAAATAGCAAGCAGGTAACCTCCGTCAGACAGCTGTGTAGCCGTAAAAAGTTCTTCGTTCCGGTCGACCTTATAGTCCCAGATAACGCGTTGTTCCGGTGTGATAAGCCGTGCACCGGCGGTATAGGCGTAAAGGATATTCCGTTCACGAGTGACTTCCACGTCGTTACAGTCTTCCCCTTTGCCAATCGTATGCACCCATTCGAAACGGCAAGTCCGCCTATCGACAACAGCCACCTTATCCCAGCCGCAGCCGGCAAGCAAAAACTTTTCACCTTTATATTTTTTCCGGAAAGAAAAAGAAGAATCCTCCGGTTTTCCTGCCTGTACCGTACAGGTAATCAGGCAGGAAAGAAGGACAGACATGAGTATTTGGTTTGAAAATCGTATCATATTCATTCATTTTCCATCATCACAACGCGGAATCCCACATTATATACTTTCTGATAATCCCGATAAGGCAGACGGAAAGAGGAGGTATTGCGGAAAGGACGGTCATACCAGGAACCACCGCGAACGACCCGTTTCACACCCGGAACCGTCGCCGGGTCATTCCGCCCGTCATCCGCCCGGTAAGGATAAGGTTTATAAGCAGAACGTGTCCACTCCCATACGTTTCCGTGCATATCGAACAACTCCCAAGGATTACGGATGTAACGCCCGACCGGTTCGGAAACAAACCCTCCGTCATTGTAAGTCGTATCGCGCGGAATCCAATCGTCATACTTATTGGGATTTTCTATAATCCGGGCACTTTCATAGAACTTATAAGCCGTACAAGCGGCAAATTCTTTCAACTTGATATCCCCCATATTGGCATAAGGAGAAAAGTCTGCGTCCTGTCCGCCAAACCAAAAAGGCGTGCTGCTGCCTGCACGGCATGCCCATTCCCACTGTGCTTCGTCAGGGAGGGTGAATTGAAGTCCGGTCTTTCCTGAAAGCCAGTGACAAAAATCCATCGCCTGTTGCCAGGAAAGGTGTACGGCTGGTTGATTATCGTCGTTCAATGAATAGCCTCGGCGTCCGAACTGGTAACCGTGGCGATGTTCGTCGCGGCTGTCGTGTGTCGGATCGAAAACACGGAATTGCCGGTTTGTGATTTCGAACTGCCCGATCCAGAAAGGTTTGTCGATGGTAACGGCTGTTTGCGGCATTTCGTCCGGCTGACGCGTACTTCCCATAATAAAGCTACCAGCCGGCACTTTGATCATCCGAAGTTCCACGCCATCGGCTATTTCGATCGTCATCTGAAAATTGCCAAGTGCGATCTGGCGATTTTGCGATTCTTCCCAAGCGACATATGGTTTAGTCTCCGGATCATAAAGCGGCCAGCCTTTGAGAACCGTATCGCCGACATTTACCATCGGGCGGTCAGGCTTTTCGTAGGCTATCCCGGTCGGCAATTCGGGCAGCCACTCCATGTCGTGTGCCGGCGCACCGAACATCTCACGATAGAGTTCGCGAAGCCGGCGGCTGTTTTCCGTCCTGTCGTAAGTCGAGATATCCTTCCGGCGTCCATGGAAAGGAGCGTTGAAATCGATCCAGCAAGCAAGACGGAGCATAGAAGCCGAGTCGAGCTTCACATTATAATGTCCTTTAGCAAGGAGCTGCATCAGTTCGGTCTGGTCGGCATGTACATCCATCGGAGTAAGCATATGCATATCGCTCTCGATTCCCGGACGGCGCACATAGCGGTGCAGATCGGCATACGAACGGGTGAAATGCCCTCCGTACTCAGTGGAAGCACGGCCCGATATCTGAGATGTCCAGTCGGTGATCCATTTATCCCCTTTCAGATAAGGACGGCTATTGTCTTCACGGCTATGGCAACCCACACAATAACGATCAAGTACCGGTTGGACTTCATGGCGATAACTGAAACCGCGCTCTTTGCCTTGCCACTCCTGTATCTTTTGCGGCACTTTCCCGAACGCTTTCACTTTGCGGGGAATGGCAACCATGCTCCGGTCTTCGTGACAACCGATACAAGAAAGGACCTCGCCCGGCATGGCCGTAAACCAACTCCGCATGATCTGCAATGCTTTACCTTCGGCATCAAGCGGCTGGATAAAGACCGGCGTATTGGCAGGAACCTGGAAGATGGCAGAACCATCATCTTCGACATCCACTTCGCCGATAATCCGTTTTATATCCCAAGGTCCATCCATGCCGATCGTTCCTAAAAGGCCACCTTGACGCCAAGGGCTGAAATCGTATGTGCCGACGCGCAACTTCTTTACCGTGCCCCGGGGAATTCCTTTCAACCCGTCACCAGCATATACATCTTGCAGGAAAACCGTCCCGGTCGTAAGTTCGGGTTTCACCTGATTGGGGATTACAGGCGGCGTAGCCCGCTTCTCCACCAAAACCGGTTCCAGATAGGCCACTCCCTCATCTTCGCGGATCAAGGTCATATTATCGAAACTATCCACCAGATAAAGCCCCCAAAGCGATTTGGGAGACGCTTTCATGGCAACAAGAAAATAGGTATCGCTCAACGGCCAGGGCTGCAGGAAACGAGGCCAACATCCATCAGCCTGACGATCCCGGACTTCGGGCAGCACTTTACGTCCGGAATAAGGGATTTCGGCCACTACCCCCTCGGCTTCACGGCGTCCCTTATTGACATCTATAATCACGAGGCGACCGCTGCGAGGCGTGCTGTGATGCCCGGTCACAATCCCGACCATTGCCGAAGGCCGTCCCGGAATAGGACGTGCATCGAAATAAGAAGTAGGGAAATAGGAGTTGGAACCGTAATAAGCACGCTGGTTCGTACCGTCCGGATTCATCGTGAAAGTAATACGCGAATTGGCATGTGGCAGATCGGCATATTCCCAGCGTTGATACAGGATCATGCCGTTTTCCATCACCACAGGTCCCCAATTGCTATCTTGATCGTATGTCAACTGCCGGGTTTTGCCGGTCGAAGGATCATAACGGAACAGTCCGCTCATGTTGCTGCCTCCATCGGTGCAAGGCAGACCGAGGAATGTCCCGGTCGAACAGAATATGTAGCTGCCGTCAGGCGCATAACATCCTTCGAAAGAATCAAAATCACGATATGCTTCCGGTGTCAACTGGCGTGACGTACCGTCTTTCAGGTTAAGTTCGAAAAGATGCCAACGATTATTCGTGCCAATCGACGAATACATCATGCGATCACCATCGAAATGAGGTTCCGGATCGGCAATAATCGTGCCTTTCTGAGGTTTGTATATCGTTTTCTGTTCGATATGCCCCGGCTTAATCCGGAAAGAGACAAATTCATTATTCCAACCCTCCGCCGGATGAGGAATGGCAAAGTTGTTATGGAAATTATCAGGAGCAACGCCAAGCGCTCCTCCTATGGCAGTCCGAGCCTTGTCACCCAATGTCCGACGGACGGCAACCACTTGTTTGTCGCGGATCAACGGATTGGCAAGCAAAGTGGCATCCAGTTCGCGCAAGATGTCTTCAGCCTGCCGTATCGCTTTCTTATCGCCTTTACGAATTCCTTCAATCAGCCGGGAACGGTTTTCTTCAAGTTCTTGTAACGCTTTCTCCCAGTCGGTTCCGGGTTGAAAATCCGCTTTATACCGGGTTTGCAGAGAACGGACGGCCGCCTGGAATTTCTTCGCCTGATAATGTTGCAGGCGCATATCCAGCCCTTGTGCTGCGGCAAAGGAGGTCATTATTCCTGTCGCCAGTAAACAAACGATCAGATTAATACGTTTCATGGTTTTAAATTTTCAGATGATTAGCTGCAAAGACAAAGGTTTCACTTCCCCTAAAGTTAACAATATATGTACAATACTTTGCAAAATCCGATATATTCTCCTGGAAACCTTTTATCTTTGCCTCATATATTATCTATTAGTCTGCTAATATGAAGATACTTAATAACCGAAATACGCTATCGCTCCAAATGATATATGCCGGTTACCATCGTGCCGGAAAGGAATGGTGTTATGAAAACATCATCAGCCCTTTCTCTCGCCTGTATTTAATAAACGAAGGAAAAGCGGCTGTTTACATGAACAAGAAAAAGTATGAATTATCAGCCGGCGAATTGTTCATTATCCCAAAGTTCACGTTCCACACATACGAATGCGACAACTTTATGAATCATTATTACATCTGCTTTTTCGACCAACTGATCGGAGGTAGAAGCCTGTTTGAAAACACGACTATCCGCTATCAACTTCCGGCCAAGGAGATAGACCGGATGCTTATGTTGCGTTTTCTCGAACTGAACCCCGACTGCGCCATCCGCAATCCGAACCCCAAAACATACGACAACAAGGACAACCTTTACACTGTCAACCAAAGCCGCTCCAACTATGACCTCGCTACCGAGATCGAGAGCAACGGTATCCTTTTGCAGCTCTTCTCACGTTTCTTGGGGGAAACGAAGTTTCTGGAGCCGGAATCCCGCAATCAGTATGAACGGCTCAATCTCGCCCTCAATTATATCGACAATCATCTGCAACAAAGCATCCTCGTGAGCGACCTGGCTGAATTGATGTGCATCAGCGCTGACCATTTTTCGCGCATTTTCCGGCGGGTTATAGGCATGGGGCCCTGCCAATACATCCAGGCCAAACGGATCGAACGCGCCCAGACTCTGCTTTTGACTTCCCGCCTCAGCATCAAGGAGATTGCAGAGACAGTCGGCATTTCCAACCTTTCCCAATTCTCCAAACTGTTTTCCAAACAGACCAATCATTCCCCACGTGAATATCGGGATACGATTTAAAAGAAACACGCTCTGCTATCAACCAAAAAAGCGGTATACCCTTTCAGATATACCGCTTTTGTTATCTTAGAAACTCTTTCTTATGCTTCTGCTACAACTTTTTTTACAGAAACGAAAGAACGGTTTTCTTTGCCTCTACGGAAAGTTACTACACCATCAATCAAAGCATACAACGTATGGTCTTTACCGATACCTACGTTTTCACCCGGATGATGAACTGTTCCTCTCTGGCGAACGATGATGTTGCCTGCTTTAGCAACTTCGCCACCGAAAAGCTTAACACCTAATCTCTTACTTTGTGATTCACGGCCGTTCTTAGAACTACCCACACCTTTCTTATGTGCCATTTCTTCTTTTCTCCTTTAAACGTTAAGCAACAATTTCTTTTACACTCACTTCAGTGAACTGCTGACGGTGACCGTTCAGTTTACGATAACCTTTTCTTCTCTTCTTGTGGAAGATCAGCACTTTTTCACCTTTTACCAGCGGAGACAGTACTTCGCATACTACCTTTGCGCCTTCTACGGTAGGAACGCCTACTTTAACTTCGCCATTGTTGTCAACCAACAATACTTTTTCAAATTCCACAACAGCACCGCTTTCTGCGTTCTGAATGTGATGAACGAACAACTTCTTTCCTTCTTCAGCCTTGAACTGCTGTCCGTTAATTTCTACGATTACGTACATCTGTCTTTTTATATTTAAACAGGTTATGTCCCGGAGGTGGATACACTTCTAAGCATCACTTGTTTACCTCCTGCAGAATTCAGAGCGCAAAATTACGGTTTCTTGACGTATCATCCAAATCTTTTCGAAACTATTTTCCAAAATGGTAGCTTCCCGAACCAATCTCGATTTCCATATATTCTTCCGTTGCCGAAACTCTGTGCACACCCGACTGCTTACCGACCGTCACGTTATATTTCTTCGGAATCCGGACGATAGCCGACGTATTGCCCGGCAACGTGATGTCCCAGCCAAAGTTACCATCCTTCTTGGTCCATGCGCTCTTGATCTCCCCGTACACTGAACCGTAAGAGGCGGAAACCTCGTCAAGGCCATCGGGGAAAACAGGCGCCATCACCAGCTTCTTGAAACCGACTGCATCGGGAGCACATTTGATGCCGGCCAGGTTTTCGTAGTACCAGATCAGCAAGTCGCCGAGCAACATCACATGGTTGGCGGAGTTCATGGCCGGATCAGCCGTATCGCCGTTCCAAAGTTCCCAGATGGTTGTCGCACCGTTCTTAATCATATACCCCCAACTCGGATAAGTCTCGTTCGTCAGTATCTTGTAGGCCATATCGACACGCCCGTACTCGGTCAGCCCGCGCATCAGGTGCTGGATTCCCAAGACTCCGGTACTGACATGCCCGTTGAAATCTCCCTCTGTCTTTTTCACGATATTACCGAAAACTTTTTCTTCATATCCTTCCGGCACAAGTCCGAGACGCAAAGAGAGAATATTTGCCGTAACCGTGTTATTGCCATATTCCGCCGTTTCTTCATTAAAGAACCGGGCATTATAGGCCGCTTTCATTTTTGCCGCCAAGGATTCGTAGCCGGGGATATCGGCATCCTGTCCGCAGATACGGGCAAAAACGATCATCTTATTCAACAAATCATAATAGACCGTCGTGCTGAGAATAGCGCCGTCCGTCTTGCGGGAAGGATCTTTGGAATGGATCAGCTCCTGCGATTCGGGAGGCATACACCAGTCGCCATACTGGTCTTTCGTCATGATATAATCCTTCATGGTCGTCTCTTCCATGTGTTCCATCCAGCGTTTCATGGCCGGATAATGGGCACGGATCGCACTGTCGTCGCCAAACTGGCGATACAGCATGTCGGCAACATTGAAGAATGCGGACGGCCAGGTCACGTCGTCGGCGTAGATCACCCAGTAATTCGGAGAGACATCCGAGATGCTTCCTTCCGGGCTCATGGAATCCTCGATATCTTGCAACCATTTGTTATACAGCTGGGCATTATTAAAAATAAAGGCTTCCCCGTAAGCTCCTGTCGCACGGTCGCCCAACCAGCCGAGACGTTCGTCACGCTGCGGGCAGTCGGTCGGCATTCCGCGATAATTTCCCCGGATCCCCCAATACGCGTTCTTATGGATCCGATCGACCAGCGGGTTGGATGTTTCAAAACGTCCGGTTGTCGCCATCTCGTCATAAATCACATGCCCGGTAAACGCAGACAACTCCGGTTTATAATCGAGCCCAGAAACTTCCACAAAACGGAAACCATGATAAACGAAACGAGGCTGCCAACTGAAATCGCCGTCTTTCGCCGGTGTATAGATATCTGTCACCTGTGCGGTCCGCAAGTTTGCCAGATAGAGCGAACCGTCTTTCTGTAACAGTTCGGCGAACTTCATCGACACAGGTTTGTCTTTCTCCCCTTTCAAGTCGACAGAGAGCCAACCGACCATGTTCTGCCCCATGTCCAGGATATACTTTCCATCGGGACGTTCAAAAATGGCAACCGGTTTCAATGTTTCCTGTACGCGGAGATTCGGGTTCTGCTGTGCGGTCAGCTTTCCGGCTGGAGCTTCCATCACATCGGGTGTCTTCCATGCGCCGTCGTCGAAGCCATTCGTATTCCAACCTTCCATTTCGAGGCGGGCATCATATTCTTCGCCATCAAACTCGTTATTGGCGACGATCGGGCCTTTCGAGGTGATTTTCCAAGACGCATCGCTGGCAACCGTCGCCTGCGACCCGTCTGCATATTCGATCTGAAGCTGCGCAAGCAAACGGGGCAAACCGAATGTCTTCATCCCCGGATTACGCATCGAGAAGAAACGTCCGTTTCCCAAAACCACGCCCAACGTGTTCTTGTCCGGAGCCACCAAAGCCGTCACATCATATACATTATAATATATACGTTCATCATACAGGGACGGCATCGGGGCAAACACATCCTCGCTCACTTTCTTTCCGTTCAGGTAGGCTTCATACGAGCCGAGGCCGGAGACATAGAGGACGGCTCTTTTCACCGCCTTATCCGCCGTAAACTCTTTTCGCAGATAACGGGCCGCCAAACGTGTCTTGTTGTTTCCTCCTGCCACACCGAGCTCTTCGCCCGGATTAGAGAGGGAATCTTCACCAATCCAAGTTGCTTTCCATTCCGAATCATCGAGCAAAGCCATCGACCAGCTGCCGGCATCGCTCCAAGGAGTATCACCCTGGTTAGTCGTCAATTTCACACGCCAATAGTAAGGCTTTCCAGATTCCAAAGGCTTACCGCCGTACGGGACCAAGATTGACTCATCCGAACGGACAACACCCGAATCCCACAAAAGATCGTCACCGGATTCCAATTGTCCAGGAGAAGCTGCCACCTGTATCTGATAGGCTGCCTGCTTCAAATTCGGCTTGCCGGAAGCGAGCTGCCAAGAAAAACGAGGTTGCACCACATTGATTCCCAATGGATTTTCTTTCATCTCCAACCGGAGGTTCTTCACTTTGACGGTCGAATCGGACGAACATCCCGCCCACCCCAAGGCCAAAGCGGCCAGAAACAATAGAACTATCTTTTTCATATCGTTGCGATTTAATCTGTTAATAGCATGACTTTGTTCTCAAAGAAAATGTTTTTTCCCATAAACTCCATTTCTAAAAATGATTTTATATCTTATGATTTTGATAAAAAGAGAGTCAAGCGGCCTTGCTACCATTTACAAGACCGATCGAAAGGGAGAACCGGCTCGGTCCCGGTCCGTTTTCAATTCTATGCAAGTGTAATCTGTTTTTGGCATTGTCGAGAACATACACGACAAGGACAAGAATATATACGACAACGCAGAAAACATACACGACAAGGCAGAAAACAAATTACACTTACATCAAATCGAGAATACATCAGGTTGCATTCCTAAAGCAAATTAAGTACTTTTGCCTGTAATTAATGAATAAAAAAGAGATCAATATGAATTATTACGAACTTACATTCACATACACCTCCCCGGTCGAGACCGGCATTATCAATGACGTTCTGGCTGCCGAACTGGGAGAGATCGGTTTCGAAAGTTTTACCGAAAACGAAAACGGGTTGCAAGGGTACATTTCCGACCAATTATATAATGTAAAAGGATTGCAGGACAAACTTGCCGAATTTCCGTTGGAAAACGTGGAAATCCATTTTACCGAGACACTGGTGGAAAGCAAGGACTGGAACGAAGAATGGGAAAAGAACTATTTCAAGCCGATCCGCATCGGCAAGGACTGCATCATCCGCGCTTCCTTTCACGAATACGAACCGGGCTACACCTATGACATCATCATCGACCCGAAGATGGCGTTCGGGACCGGCAACCATGAGACAACATTTCTGATGATCAGCGAGATGCTCAAACTGGACCTTACCGGTAAGGAGCTGCTCGACATGGGGTGCGGGACAGCCGTACTGGCCATACTCGCCCGCATGAAAGGAGCCGGACGCGTGGTGGGCATCGACATCGACGAATGGGCTTACAACAATGCACTCGAAAACATCCGCCTCAACAATACGAACGATATCCAAATCGCCCTCGGAGGAGCTGAACAGATCCCGGCCTTCGGGAAGTTCGACTTCGTGTTCGCCAATATCAACCGGAATATCCTGCTGAACGACATCCGCCATTACAACGAATGCATGAAACCCGGAGCCATCCTTTACATGAGCGGTTTTTATGTGCAAGACATTCCTGCCATCGAAGAAGAATGCAAACGCAACGGATTGGCATTGTTGTCGCACACGGAGAAGAATAATTGGGCCGCAGTGAAAGTCCTGAAGCAATAACATTAAATAACCCTAAAAGTTAAGGTCCAAATAAACTATCATTCAAGTATATTCGTTATCTTAGTAGCAACATTATAAAAAGAAAAAGTTATGAAAAACGTAGATTCTAAATTATTACTGGGATTAGTAGTTGGTGCAGCCGTTGGCGCCGCAGTCGGTTATCTGGCAGCAACAGATAAAAGAGAACAACTACTGGAAGAATTGAATGGTGTAGTCGGAAAAGTAAAAGAAGGCTTCAATTCTGCTCTTGCCAAATATAAAGAAGGAAAAGCTGAAATTGCAAAAACGACAGAAGAAATCGTAGCCGAATAATTTTGTATGGAGAAAAACTCAGGTGAAATCTTCCGTGAACTGAAAAAAGATCTTTCAGCTTACGTGGAGTTGAAGCTCGAACTCCTAAAATTAAACACATACGAGAGAACGGGAAAGGTCATTGCCGTTCTCTCGTATGGTGTTATTTTATTATTTCTGGCTTTCTTTGCGATTCTGTTCATTTTCCTCGCTTTAGGATTTTTCCTGGGGGAACTGTTCGGTTCGGTTAGTTCGGGATTCGGCGTCGTAGCCGTGCTCTATCTGCTGCTGATCGGCCTTATTGTCATGAACAAAGACAGAATCAGCAATAAAGTATTAAACGTTGTGATCTCCGCATTGACAACAAATGATGATAAAACAAATACGACGGACAATGGACAATCCGCAACAGACACCTCTGGAGAAACTGATTTCTGAGCGTCGCCGCATCCAACAGGAATGCATGGTACAGGAACAGAAATTGAATGCCGATTTCTCTTACATACAGGAGAACGCCGGGACTTTGTTGCTGTCAGGCCTCTCCACCCTCTTGCTTCCTAACACAAAAGCCAAATCCAAAGAGACGGAAAACAGCCAGCCGGCGCAGGTATCGGATGTTCCATCCATGTCGCTGGGCCTTGCCGACTATCTTTCTGTGGCACAAGGATTATTGCCCGTTGCTTGGGAAGTTGCACGTCCACTATTGACCGCATGGGGCATCCAAAAAGTCCAAGCGTGGATAATAAAGAAACTTTTTAAGAAAAAGAAATAAGCCCCAACAATTAATTTATGTTAGAGAGCATATTTTTCTTGATCTAATTCCCGTACAATAAAAAAAATGACTAAATTTGCAGTCGTTAAAAACAGAGTGTGGCGAATGTATTTTCCTTGCAACTGTTTTTAAGTTAAATTGGAGATAAGTAATATTTTTAATAAACCCATAAAAGTTTTATTACAATGATTAAAGTAGGTATTAACGGTTTCGGCCGTATCGGACGTTTCGTTTTCCGTGCTGCTCAGAAGAGAAGCGATATTCAGATCGTAGGTATTAACGACCTTTGCCCGGTTGATTACTTGGCATACATGCTGAAATACGACACAATGCACGGTCAGTTCGACGGAACTATCGAAGCTGACGTTGAAAACAGCAAGCTGATCGTAAACGGTAAAGAAATCCGCGTAACAGCAGAACGCAACCCGGCTGATTTGAAGTGGGATGCAGTAGGTGCTGAATACGTAGTAGAATCTACTGGTTTGTTCCTGACTCAGGAAAAGGCTCAGGCTCATATCGAAGCTGGTGCTAAATATGTAGTTATGTCTGCTCCTTCTAAGGATGCAACTCCTATGTTCGTTTGCGGTGTAAACGAAAAAACATATGTTAAAGGTACTCAGTTCGTTTCTAACGCTTCTTGTACTACTAACTGTTTGGCTCCTATCGCTAAGGTTCTGAACGACAAATGGGGTATCACAGACGGTTTGATGACAACTGTTCACTCTACAACTGCAACTCAGAAGACTGTTGACGGTCCGTCTATGAAGGACTGGAGAGGTGGCCGTGCTGCTTCCGGCAACATCATCCCTTCTTCTACAGGTGCTGCTAAGGCTGTAGGTAAAGTTATTCCTGAACTGAACGGCAAATTGACTGGTATGTCAATGCGTGTTCCGACTCTGGACGTTTCTGTTGTTGACTTGACAGTTAACTTGGCTAAACCGGCTACTTACGCTGAAATCTGCGCTGCTATGAAGGAAGCTTCTGAAGGCGAACTGAAAGGCGTACTGGGTTACACTGAAGATGCAGTTGTTTCTTCTGACTTCTTGGGTGACACTCGTACTTCTATCTTCGATGCTAAAGCTGGTATCGCTCTGACAGATACATTCGTAAAGGTTGTTTCTTGGTATGATAACGAAATCGGTTATTCTAACAAGGTTCTTGACCTGATCGCTCACATGGCATCTGTAAACTGCTAATCAAAACAAGATTACATAGTTTGAAAGCCGCATCTTTCGAGGTGCGGCTTTTTTTGTATATCTTTGCATCACTATGGATGCCTATCAACTTATCACTGTTTTAGGGCCGACTGCTTCCGGCAAAACCACATTTGCCGCAGCACTTGCCGCCCGGCTGGACACGGAGATCATCAGCGCCGACTCCAGACAAATCTACCGTTCGATGGATATCGGGACCGGAAAGGACCTGGCAGACTATACGGTAAACGGGAAAGCGATTCCTTACCATCTGATCGACATCTGCGATCCGGGATATAAATATAACGTATTCGAATATCAGCATGATTTCTTCCGGGCTTATGAAGCAATCCGGAAAACAGGGAAACTGCCGATTTTATGCGGTGGTACGGGCATGTACATAGAAGCCGTCCTGAAAGGATATAAGCTTTTGGATGTACCCCAGAACCCTGAGTTGCGAGAGTCCTTGAAAGACAAGTCGCTTCCCGAACTGGAACAGATACTTGCCGGCTACAAGGTCCTCCATAACAAGACAGATGTGGATACCGCCCAACGGGCCATCCGGGCAATCGAAATAGAAGAATATTATAAAAACGAAGCGCCGGATGCCAATGAATATGATCCGGTTGACAGCCTGATCATCGGCATCGACATAGACCGGGAGCTACGCCGCGAAAAGATTTCCCGCCGCCTGCGTGACCGCCTGGATGAAGGAATGGTGGACGAGGTGCGGAAGCTCATAGATTCGGGAGTCAAGCCGGAAGATCTTATCTACTACGGGCTGGAATATAAATATCTTACTTTATATATAATCGGCAAACTGTCTTATGAGGAAATGGTTTCCCAACTGGAAATCGCCATACACCAGTTTGCCAAACGACAAATGACCTGGTTCAGGGGCATGGAACGCCGGGGAAGCACCATCCATTGGATAGATGCGACATTGCCGACAGAAGAAAAGATAGAGATGGCATTGGAGTTACTGAATTTATAGAGATATTTGAACCTTTAAATGGTGATTTATCGGTAT
>ULRN01042822.1_pt1 | contig 85905 bp, 56 predicted proteins | sample 1955461 | NCBI WGS metagenome assembly ULRN01 (sample SAMEA4835683, study PRJEB28245) | human gut metagenome | biome: gut microbiome; material: fecal sample | place: Denmark | collected 2008 | reverse complement strand
AAAGCCGCACAAAAAGAATACGGAGGAGTACAGGCCGGTATCAGCGATGCCATGTTGCAATCTCCTTACGGTGTTTTATATAATAAAGACGGTTCCTTGCGCGACTATCCGATGGACGAAACATTGCATCCCAACCCGTTAGCCGACATGGAAGCGACAAGCGACAAAACAGCCCGCAACATTTTCATTTCGACATTTGCAGAAGCCATGTTGCCGATAAAAGGCTTGTCTTTCCGCACTAATTTCGGTTATAACTATCGCAGCAAATTCGAAGGCGAATATTACGGACGAAACACTTTGTCCGGTAAAGCCAAAAACGGTAGCGCTTCTATCCTGAACGAACATTATTGGGATTACACATGGGAGAACTTACTGAAGTACACAGGTGAATTCGGAAAACATAAGATCGACGCCACTGCCCTGTTCAGTATGCGGCAGACCTCTTTGGAACAATCCAAACAATCCGGAACAAGCTTCGTAAACGATGATTCCGAATACCACAACATGGCCGGCGCGGAAGAGAACAAAGTCCTGACTTCCGAACTGACGGAAACAGCTATGTTATCCTATATGTTACGCTTAAACTATAGTTACGCGAACAAATATTTGCTGACCGTAACCGGTCGCTCGGACGGCTATTCCGCATTCGGAACAAACAATAAATATGCATTCTTCCCTTCTGTTGCCGCCGCATGGAATATTTCTTCGGAAGATTTCATGGAAAATACATCCAATTACTTGGATATGCTGAAAATACGCCTTTCATGGGGTTCAAACGGAAACCAGGCTATCAAAGCTTACCAGACTCTTGACCGCCTGCAGCTAACCAACTATATTTGGGGAGACAAAGGGACGACTGTCAATGGCGTACTCCTGCCTAACAACGGTGTCGGGAACCCGAACTTGAAGTGGGAAACCACCCGTACGGTCAATGCCGGCGTAGATTTCAGCTTTTTCAACAGCCGCCTGTCCGGTAGCATCGACTTCTATGTGGCCAACACTTCCGATTTGTTGATGAGCCGTACTGTTCCTATCATGAACGGATACAGCTCTATTATGGACAATGTCGGCAAGACGCGCAACACAGGTGTGGAACTGAACTTGAATTCGATCAACGTCTCGACCAACGATTTCCGTTGGAGCTCAAACTTCAACTTTGCCTTGAACCGCGACAAAATTATCGAATTGCGCGGTGACGGTAAAGACGATATAACAAACAAATGGTTTATCGGCGAACCGTTACGTGTCCACTACGACTATAAAGTCGCCGGTATCTTCCAAGAAAACGAAACGTTCGAAATGAACGGACATACCATCAGCTGGGATCCGACAAGCCAGAAATACTTGAATGAAGAAGGCAAGGAATATCAGAAAGGAGCAAAACCCGGCTATGCCAAGATGGAAGATACTGACGGCGACGGCACGATCACAGCCAAGGACAAACAGATCATCGGATCCAAACTGCCGAGCTTTACCATGTCTTTGGGTAACACGATCACGTATAAAGATTTTACTCTTTCATTCTTGTTCAACGGGACATTCGGTGTTACAAAAATCATGAGAGACCAAAACATCGAACGTTGGGGCCAAAAGTACAACTACCTTGCCAACATGGGCTACTGGACTGCAGAAAATCCGAGCACCGAATATACTTCAGCAGGCTATATCCCGTACGACAAGCATGAATTCTACAAAAAGATGAACTACGTACAACTGAAAAACATCACGTTAGGTTACAACTTGCCGAAAAATATCTTGAACCCGATCGGCATAGCTGCACTAAACGTTAATGTAAGTATTAACAACGTATGTACATTCAGCAATGTGAAAAATGCGATGAACTTCGACGGTACGGATACGAATGCTGATATCATTTCCTGCTACCCGACCGCACGTTCTTATATGTTGGGATTAAATCTTACATTCTAACAATTAATAAAAAGATTACAAATGAAAAAGATATTAGCCGCTGCAACAGCAGCTGTTTTATTAATCACGGGAACAAGCTGTTCCGGGTTCCTGGATGAAGAATTAAAAAAAGAACTGGCTCCGGATAATACATATACCAGCAGCTATGGCTTTAAAGTCGGTATAACGGGGTTGTATGCATGGGCACGTTCCGAGTTCAACACATGGGGAACAGCTCCCACCACGCTCGGACAGGCTTGCCCGTACGAATCGTTTCAAGTGGCAACGGACATTGTTTACACAGGTCATAAAGATGGTAACCTCGTTCCTTTCGAAAACCTGTCTTACACATCTTCCAGTACATTCGTCCAAAACTACTGGAAATGGTCATACGGCCTAATCGCCAATGTCAACGAGATATTGTCATACGCCGATAAGAATGAAAACTGGGACACGCCGAACGATAAAATCGGTTTCCAGGCAGAAGCCCGCTTCTTCCGTGCGTATGCCTATCGTTATTTGGTCTATCTGTATGGAGATGTTCCTTACGTCGATAAGATCGAAAGCCAATTCCGCATCGACTTCACTCGTACACCGAAAGCAGAAGTGCTGGACCACATGATCGACGACTTGAAGTTTGCCGCTGAAAACTTGCCGGAAAATCCGGACAATGTGGAAGAAACAGGAAAATTGACCAAATGGGCCGCTTTGCATCTCTTATCCGAAGTCTATCTGATGGCAGGGAAATATGCAGATGCCGAAGATGCAGCTTTGCAAGTTATCAATTCCGGCTATTTCCAGTTGATGACAGAACGTTTCGGTTCAGCGACCAACCAGCCGGGTGACGCCTTCTCGGACATGTTCAAAGAATACAACCAGAACCGTCCTTCCGGCAATAAAGAATCGATTTGGGTCATGCAGTTAGAATACAATACCCCCGGTGGTGGCGGAGCTTACGAAGATTGGAGCAAACGTGCATGGGTTCCCAAATATTGGGATGAAACAGGTTTCACCCTCTGCGATTCTTTAGGTGGTCGCGGACTGGCACAGATCGTTCCGTTCCAATGGTGGATCGAAAGCACGGATTTCTTTGACGCTACCGATATCCGTAACTCGGAAGCCAATATAAAGAGACATTGGTACTACAACAATCCGGAAACACCGGAGCTATTGGGCAAACCGGCTGAAATGACAGAACTCACGAGATCCAAATGTACTCTTTATCCGGCTGTCACGAAGTTTTTCTATGGGAAAACAGAAGACGATCCTTCTTACGGTGGCAACAACAAAGACCGTATGAAATTCCGTTTGGCTGAAACTTACCTGTTACTGGCCGAAGCCCGTATCCAGCAAAACAATGCAGCAGGTGCAGCCGAAGCCATCAACGTAGTCCGCAGACGCGCCAATGCTTCTGAAATCACGGCAAGCCAAGCAACCCTCGATTTCTTGCTGGATGAACGCATCCGCGAATTAGTTGGTGAAGAACTACGCCGCTTGACACTGGTTCGTACAGGTAAATTAGTGGAACGCACAAGGAAATATAATCCTTACAGTAAAGAAATCGATGAACACAACACGCTGTGGCCTATACCACAAACAATCATCGATTCCAATACAGGCGCTGATTTCCCGCAAAATCCGGGATATAATTAAATAATAAAGATAAGCTGCCTTGGGTATTTGCTCCGGGCAGCTTATCTTTGTTTTTTATTCTATTACCTATAATTATATATGAAAACATACTTCATTCCTATTCTTCTGGCCTGTGCCTTTTTTGCAGCCATCTTCCCTCTGCAGGCTCAACAGTCCATATATGTCGCCCCGACAGGAAATGACCGAAATGCCGGGACCAAAGATGCTCCTTTGGCCTCTTTACCGGCTGCGATAAAAACCATAGAAACTTCAACAGAACAAGACATAACCCTTTTTCTACAAAAAGGAACCTACCATTTGGAAAAACCTCTAACCTTCTCACCGGAGATATTGGCCGGAAAAAGACTACAGATCACGACTTCCACACAATCCGACTCGGTCATCATATCCGGAAACAAAAGACTTTCCCTGCAATGGAAAAAAGGAAAACACGGGCTATGGGAAGCCCAAACGGAAGATTCTTTCGACCAGTTATGGATCAATGGAAGCCCAAGAATCCTCGCCCGCTATCCCAACTACCGAAAAGACACCCTGTTTAACGGCACGGCCGAAGACGCTCTCTCTCCTGAACGGATCAAAAAATGGAAAAAACCGGAAGGAGGATATATCCATTCCATGCATGCCGGAATGTGGGGCAGCCAACATTACCTGATCACCGGAAAGGTGAAAGACTCCTTGATCTATGAAGGCGGTTATCAGGTGTCACGTCCATCTAAAATACATCCTTCACTCCGTTATGTAGAAAACATACGGGAAGAACTGGATAGTCCGGGTGAATGGTTTTTAGACAAAAAGAAACATATTCTCTATTATTATCCATTGCCCGGTGAAACGATGGATGCCGTCGAAGCCGAAGCCACCGTCACTCCGCATCTGTTTGTCATCCGAGGTACGGAAAACGAACCTGTCCGTGGCATTAGCATCAATGGCATTACATTTACTCATACCCGGCGTACGGTTATGGAACCCTACGAGATGCTGATGCGCAGCGACTGGGGAATTTATCGCGGTGCCGCCGTATTATTCGAGAACACGGAAAATTGTAAAATCAACAATTGCGAGTTTAAGGAAATCGGAGGAAATGCGGTGTTCCTGAGTCGTTATGCCTATCAAGACACGGTCATCGGCAACCATATCCATCACACGGGTGGAAGCGCCATCTGCATAGTCGGAGATACATCCGCCACACGTTCCGGAGCATACGGATACAGTCATTTCATACCATTCGAACAAATGGACCGAACTCCTGGTCCCAAAAACAAGCTATATCCTCGCCAATGCCTGGTTGAAGACAATCTGATTCATGATCTCGGAACGGTAGAGAAACAGGTTGCAGGCGTAGAGATACAAATCGCCGCTATGCTTACAATCCGGTATAATACGATTTACGATGTCCCACGTGCCGGTATCAATGTCGGCGACGGTGCTTTCGGCGGCCATTTGATCGAGTATAACGATGTGTTCGATACAGTTCTCGAAACAAGCGATCATGGAGCTTTCAATTCATGGGGACGGGACCGTTTCTGGCATCCGAAATACAACGAAATGGCACGTTTGGCAGAGGAACATCCCGAATTGACCGGAGCGGATGCACTCTACACGAACATCCTCCGGTATAACCGTTTCCGCTGCGATCACGGATGGGACATCGACCTTGACGACGGAAGTTCGAATTACCATATTTATAATAATATCTGTCTGCGCGGAGGTATCAAACTAAGAGAAGGCTTTCTCCGTAAAGTTGAAAACAACATATTGGTCAATAACTCCCTGCATCCGCACGTTTGGTTCAAGAATAGCCACGATGTAGTCCGCCGCAACTTATTTATGCAACCCTACTATCCTATCTCATTGAATGGCTGGGGTGAACAGCTTGACTACAACTTCTTCACGTCTCAGATGGCATTAGATAATGTTCGGAAAAACCAAACAGACGCTCATAGCATCACCGGGGCTTTCGACTTTGAAGATGCCGCCCGAGGCAACTATACGTTGCTCCCCGGCAGTAAAGTCTTTGAAATCGGATTCGAGAACATCCCGATGGATCGTTTCGGCGTTTATAGTCAAAGGCTGAAAGCTCTTGCCAAAACTCCGGAGTTTCCGCTTATCCAAATCATCGATGCTTATGACCAGGACAAAACCTATAGCTGGTTAGGAGCAACGATTCGAATTGTCAACGGTCTTGGAGACCGTTCGGCTTTTGGCCTGCCCGATGAAAGAGGTATTGTCATCATCGCTGTTGAAAAAGGCAGCTTGGCAGACAAAGCTGGTTTCGGCAGAAACGATGTTATACGGGCTATAGCTGGAAAGGAGATTTCGACGATAGAAGAAGTTTTTGCCTTGACAGAAGAAAATCGCTGGAAAGGAAAGGTTTTTGTCACGATCATCCGTAACCAAACAGAAGAAAAGACACAACTGAAATTTAAATAATTCAACGGTATATGAAACAGACTTTTTTAATACTTTGCTTTTTCGCATTGATACAACCGCTTTTTGCCGAAAAGAAAGACTGGCTGATCGACGGAAGCCCGTATAAGACGGAAGCCAATCTATCGTCGGACAAGAAACAAATCGAATTGACAAACGGCCTCCTTCGCCGTACCTTTTCGCTAACTCCCAACGGTGCGACAATCGCGCTGGACAACCTGATGACGGGACAAAACGAACTGCGTGCCGTACGACCGGAAGCCGTGCTTGTCATCAATGGAAAAGAGTATCCGGTCGGAGGTTTGGAAGGACAACCTGTCCATAATTTTCTGACAAAAGATTTCCTGTCCGACATGCAGCTTTGCGACTCGGCTTTTGTCTTGGCCGATTATACGGTCGGCGAGACAAAAGAACGCTTTCCCTGGAAACCGAACGAGACCTGGATCAGTAACAAATATCCGTGGCCTGCACCCGGAAAACGCATTACTTTCACTTATAAGGCGCCCCGGAAAATAGCAGACGAGTGTAAAGGCTTAACCGTCCGCATCGTCTACGAACTGTATGACGGCGCTCCGATCCTGTCCAAATGGATCGAGATCGACAACAAGGGACAAAAGGCTGTCACGCTGGATTCCTTCAAATCAGAAGTCCTTGCGTTGGTTGAGACCGCTCCGAAAGTCCACTACGGTGAACCTCACGAAGTGCGCATGATGGCGCAAGAACCGGGACATTATACGAAAGACTACCGCAAGAAACCAGTACAGACAGATGCCCCGCGCGACTATATCGACCACTTCACCCAACTATTCGTCGTTACGGACTATGCAATGGGCGGAGACATGGAAGCGATGAAAGACAATCCGGCCGTCCGTTGGGTATTCGATCATCCGGAATATGAATTTACCGGTATCCGCTATTACGGGCAATACAAGCCGGCACGCCTGGAAGTGACACCGCTGTTAGGACCGGCCGAAAAGATCGCGCCGGGAGAAAGTTTCACCTCTTGCCGTGCCTTCGAAATGCTTCGCGACGCGACAGACCGTGAAAGACGGGGGCTTGCCGAGTGTCGATTCTGGCGCATGATGGCTCCTTGGACACAGGAAAATCCGATCTTTATGCACGTAAGAGAATCAAGTGATCAGGCTGTCAAACAGGCAATCGACCAATGTGCGGCTGTCGGCTTCGAAATGGTGATCATGACTTTCGGCAGCGGTTTCCGGATCGAAAACGATTCGGCCTCCTATCTCCAACGCATGAAAGCGTTGAACAGTTATGCTGCAGACAAAGGCATCGCTATCGGTGGCTATTCGCTACTGGCAAGCCGCGGAGCCAAACCGGAAGATGCTGCGATCAGCCACCATACAGGCCGTCCGGCAGAGACACGCGCTGAAGGAAGCCGTTTCGGAATTTCCCCTTGTATCGCATCCGATTGGGGAGACCTCTACTTCAAACGTCTACGAAATTTCTTTAACACGACAGGAATGAATGTGTTCGAAAATGATGGCTCTTATCCCGGTGATCCATGTGCCTCCACCCTGCATAGCGGGCATAAAGGTTACGAGGATTCACAATGGAAACAATGGGAAAAGATCCGCTCGTTCTATCAGTGGTGCCGGGCAAACGGTATCTATCTGAATGTTCCGGACTGGTACTTTTTGACTGGTTCCAACAAAACCCCGATGGGATATGTCGAAACCAACTGGTCTCTGCCAAGAGCCTATCAGGAAATTATCGAACGGCAGAATATCTACGATGGAACCTGGCAGAAAACTCCCAGCATGGGGTTCATGTTCGTCCCTCTCACCCAATATCATGGAGGTGGAGCCGCAGCTACCATCGAACCGTTAAACGAACATCTGGACCATTATGAGACCCGGCTTCGCAATCTGTTCGGGGCAGGCGTGCAAGCCTGTTACCGCGGACCGCGTCTATACGACACGGACAAGACTCGCGAATTAGTGAAACAATGGGTCAGCTTTTACAAACAACATCGTGCAATCCTCGATTCGGACATCATCCACCTAAGACGTCCGGACGGGCAAGACTGGGACGGGATCATGCACGTCAACCCGAATTTGAAAGAAAAAGCATTCATCTCGATTTACAATCCTCTGGACAAGGAGATCGAAAAAGAGATCAAAATTCCGTTATACTATACCGGAATATCCAGTAAAGCCATTGTAAAGGAGCAAGGAACGAACAATCGCGAATACACCCTCTCACGCGATTACTCAATCTCCCTAAAAATACAAATCCCGCCAAAAGGCTACAATTGGTATATAATAGAATCAATCGATTAATAGAACAAGTATCATGAAAACTACAATCAAGTACATCTGTACAAGCCTTTCACTTTGCGCTTGTACCTGTTTAGTGAATAACCTGCCGGTACAGGCTGAAACGACAAATACAGCCGTTGCCTGTGCGACGGGAACGGGTTGGAATCGGCAAAGCGTCATGGATGTCGCTCGTCGGGTGGCCGACTGGCAGATCAAGGATTATCCGGAAAACAAATATGCCAAGAGCGAACCGCGCGGATGGATCGCCGGAGCGCTTTATATGGGGATGTTCGACTGGGCGGAACTGAGCGGAGACAATACTTATTATGACTGGCTCCGGAAAATCTTCAACCGCCAGAACTGGCAAGTTGCCAACCGGATGTATCATGCCGACGATGTTTGTATCGCACAGACCTATATAGATTTCTACAATAAGGAGAAGAATGAGAATATGCTGAAACCGACTATCGCCCGCGCCGATTGGGTTTTGAACAACCCTTCCAACGGAAGCATGGATCTCGATTACGGCAAAGGCAGCACAATCGAACGCTGGACCTGGTGCGACGCCCTCTTCATGGCACCCGGAGTCTACACGCGGCTCTATACGTTGACCGGCAAACGCAAATACATGCATTTCGCTGACAGCGAATTTCGTGCTACTTATAACCATCTGTACGATAAAGACGAAGACTTGTTCTATCGCGACAGCCGTTACATCGGACAGAAAGAAGCCAACGGCAAGAAGATTTTCTGGGGACGCGGCAATGGTTGGGTAATCGGCGGATTGGCGGAAATACTGAAGACGCTGCCGGCGGAAGATACCGAGTTCCGTCCTTTCTATCTCGAACTTTATAAGGAGATGTCCGAACGCCTCGCCGGACTGCAAGGGAAAGACGGCTACTGGCATGCCAGCCTGTTGGATCCGGACAGCTATCCTTCGCCCGAAACAAGTGCGACCGGATTTATCGTTTACGGCCTGGCATACGGAATCAACCAGGGGTATCTGCCGGCAGACAAATACCTGCCAGTCGTAAAAAAGGGATGGGAAGCATTGACCCGTGCTGTTGAAACAGACGGGAAATTAGGCTGGGTACAGCCGGTAGGTGCCGATCCGAAAAAGGTGACACGCGACATGACCGAGCTCTATGGTACAGGCGCATTCCTGATGGCTGCATCGGAAATTTACAAATTAGCAGACAAATAAGTCACAACAAGGCTCTTCTTTTCACAAAAGTGCCTGTAAAAGCTCTTTAACACCCGGGTAAACCCACCTTTTACATCCGGGTGTCGGTAGGGTAAACACCCGGGTGTGCAGGAAACAGACACCCGGGTGTGCAGCATCTACCCTCACTATCTTACTGAAAATAAGCAACATGCTTTATATCTTTTTCCGCTATATGGGGAAATGATGGAATGATAGTAAATGATAGTAGAATGATAGATAAAAATGGCATCTATCATGCAATAAACAAACTGTATATAAACGGTTTACATGCAAATCATGATAGTATGACAGATATTTTGAAAAAATAATAATGATATGAACTATAAAGTTTGTTTACTCTTCGCGCTCTTCTCCCTTTCCTTATCCGGTATTTCCGCAACGAACGGACAGGATTCATTACGCCAAATTCAGCTAAAAGATCTGGAAGTACAAATCCGATGGGTAAATCCTACCGCCATACGAGCCTATCTGGACGACACCAAAACTACATTGGGAGAGAAAGCTCCCGCGCTATACAATAAACTGTCCCGCCTGGAAACACTTCTGCCCGGTGTGCAGCAGGCCTTCTCCGGCGGGGTTTCCGGTAACGTGGTCGACGAAGTGATTGGCCAAGCGCAAGAAATACTTACGTTGAAGCGTGAGATCATCCTGGCCAACCCGCTGCTGGATATGGACAAGCTCATAGTGGCCCGTTATCGTTTGGGCGACAAGGCCCGTAAGGCAATGGGCCCGTCTATGGGTACTTCGACAGCCAACTACAACTCGCTCTTTTCCAACTCGCGTAAAGGCTACAATGCCGAGATCGACCTGCTCACGGGTTTGCGCGGACAAATCAAAAGCTGCCGGATATACAAACCTGAAGCCGATGTCCCAGTTTCGGACATACAGCTTCACTGGGATGCCGACCGCCTCCTCTTCTCTTCGCTCGACAAAGACCGGAAATGGCAGATATACGAAATAAACACGGACGGAAGTGGTTTCCACCAGAAGATCACTTCCAATGAACCGGATCTGGAATTTTGCGACGCCAATTACCTGCCGGACGGGAAAGTGGTGGCGACGACCAACATCGGCTACAACGGTGTTCCTTGCGTACATGGCGACGATGTCGTAGCCAACCTTGTTTCCTTTGATCCGCAGACGCACGCCTTGCGCCGTCTCACCTTCGACCAGGACGGGAACTGGTCGCCTATCGTGATCCCGAACGGACGCATCATGTACACCCGTTGGGAATATACGGATCTGACACACTATTTCTCCCGTATCGTGATGCACATGAACCCCGACGGGACGGAAAACAAAGCCCTCTACGGCAGCGGCTCCTACTTTCCGAACAGCACGTTCGACATGAAACCGCTCTCCAAGCACAGCAGCCGCTTCATCGGCATCATCTCCGGCCATCACGGAACGGCACGTTCGGGACGGCTCGTCATCTTCGACCCGGCCAAAAGCCGGAAAGAGGAAAAGGGAATGATACAGGAACTGCCGTTTAAAGACCGCCCGATCGTACCGATCATCAAAGACGAATTGGTCGAAGGTGTCTGGCCTCAGTTCATGAAGCCGTTTCCACTGAACGAAAAGTATTTTTTAGTCGCCTGCAAACCAGCCAAGGATGCACTTTGGGGGATTTACCTGGTCGACGTTTTCGATAACCTGACACTCATTGCCGAGCAGGAAGGGGAAGGCCTGACCGCTCCCATCCCACTGGTAAAACGCGAAACACCTCCCGTCATTCCTTCGAAGATCAAGCCGGACAGCAAAGAGGCCACGGTCTTTATCCAGGATATCTACGAAGGAGAAGGTACGCAGGGTGTTCCGCGAGGTACGATCAAGGCTCTCCGCATCTTCGCTTATGAGTATGCCTATATCTTAGCTCCATCCGACCACGATGCACAGGGAATACAGAGCGGATGGGACATCAAGCGCATACTCGGGACGGTCCCGGTCGAGGAAGACGGTTCCGCACTGTTCACCATTCCCGCCAACACGCCGGTTTCCATCCAGCCGTTGGATAAAGACGGGGCTGCCATCCAGTGGATGCGCAGTTGGCTGACAGGGATGCCGGGCGAGATCGTCTCCTGCGTCGGTTGCCATGAGGACCAGAACAGCATACCTATTCCCAAACGCACGATTGCTTCGGCCAAGCAGGCACGCCGGTTGGAAACACCGGAAGGAGGTGTACGTCCGTTCACGTTCCGCCTGGAAGTGCAACCGGTACTGGATCGTAACTGTGTGTCGTGCCACAACGGGAAAAATGCCGAACCGGACTTCCGCAAGGACCAGATGGTCACGTATAAGAGAGGTATATTGACGAAAATCAACAAACAGTATGACCAGAGCTATCTGAACCTGCACCCATACGTGTACCGCCAAGGTCCGGAATCGGACATCTACGTCCTCAAACCGGCCGAATTCCATGCAAGTAACAGTGAACTGATCCGCATCTTGCAAGCCGGACACCACGGTGTAGAGGTTCCGGAAGAGGACATGCGGACACTTTATGCCTGGATCGATCTCAACGCGCCTTACTACGGGGCTTTCACCCAAATCGACCTGAAACCCGAATCACCCAAAGGCCAGGTGGCACGTCGCATGGAACTGGCCGAGAAATACAGCAGTGTACGGGTAGACTGGCAAAAAGAGATTGCCGACTATGCAGACTGGCTGAAAGAAAACAAAAAGGCAGACGCCATTACCGGAGCGACGACCGGCGAGACAGTCAATATTAAAGAGCCGGCCAAACCGGTCCGCCCGGTCAAAGCAAAAGGATTCCCGTTCGACACGCAGACAGCGACAGCCCGGCAAGCCGCCAAAGGCAAAACAACCCGCCGTCTCACCATCACTCCGGATGTCCATATCGACCTGGTATGGATTCCCGCCGGCAGCTTTGTGATGGGGAATAACCGGACACCATCCGCTTCTCCTGCATTTAAAGCGAACGTGAAGGATGGCTTCTGGATGAGCACGACCGAAATCACGAACGAACAATTCCGCGTACTTTTCCCGGAACACGACAGCCGATACATCGGACAGACCTGGAAAGATCATACAACTCCCGGTTATGCAGCCAACCGGCCCGAACAACCCGTCGTGCGCGTCAGTTGGGATGAAGCGAACGCTTTCTGCCAAAAGATCAGCGAAATATCAGGCAATACTGTTTCCCTTCCAACCGAAACACAGTGGGAATGGGCGGCTCGTGCGGGAAGTGCCGATGATTTCTGGTTCGGATCAGTCAATAGCGACTTCGGATCTTTCGAGAACTTGGCAGACAGTACGACTGTCGACTTGGCAGTAACGGGAGTAGACCCGAAGCCGATGCGGGCAAACGATCCCATGCGCAAGTTCTGGGATTTCCTGCCGAAAGTCCTGAACGTAAACGACCACCAACTGATCAGTTGCCCCGTCGCCTCTTACCGCCCCAATCCCTGGGGATTGTACGACATGAACGGGAATGTGGCGGAATGGACAGCCTCCGATTACATGCCTTATCCTTTAAAAGAAAAGGCAAATAAAAAGACTGCCGAGAAGAAAGTAGTACGAGGCGGTTCCTGGCGTGAACGTCCCAAATACTCCACATCTGCCGTCCGTAAAGCCTACCGGCCTTGGCAACGGCCGATGAATGTCGGCTTTAGAATCGTGGTCCTTGATCACGATTCTAAAGTCAATTAACAATTGAGAATTGAGAATTGACAATTAGCTTTCGACACATTTAATTGTCAATTCTCAATTCTTACAACGCTTTTTCCATTGCCCTCCCGGCTTACCTGTACGCGGACAGGGATGCGCTCGGTCATTTCCTGTACATGCGAGATGACGCCTATCTTGCGTCCCTGCGTCCGCAAACTTTCCAAAGCATCCATCGCCACACGAAGCGTATCGGCATCCAAGGAACCGAAACCTTCGTCGATAAAAAGGCTTTCAACCCTCATCCGGTTGGATGAAAGAGAAGACAAACCGAGTGCAAGCGCCAGTGAAACAAGGAACGATTCACCCCCCGAAAGGCTATGGACGGTACGCACCTCATCACACATATCCCGGTCGATCACCTGTAAGGCAAGCGTATCGGGAACCCGTTCCAACCGATAGCGCCTCGTCAATTCGCGTAGTTGCACATTGGCATAGTTCAACAATATATCGAGTGTATATCCCTGCGCTATGCGGCGGAACTTGGCTCCATCGGCTGAACCGGCCAGTTCATTCAGTTTCGCCCAACGTTCGCTCTCCGTGCGCCGGACATTCAAATCATCCTGCAAGCCGGAAACTTTCGCCTTGTTCTCCGTCTGGGTACGAAGGCGAAAAGCGAGTTCCGTCTTTTCCTGCGTGAATCGAAGTAAGGTCGCTTCGAGCGGCTGTCCATCCGAAGAAGCCGAATAGTCGGCAGTCCATTTGTCCAAAGCCGCCTTTCGCCGGAGCAGGTCGGCCGAGGCTTCGTCCAAGTCTTTTGCGATCTGGTCGGCTATGCCGCGCGTCTGGTCGGCTATACCGGATTGTTCGGTCTGCGTGGCCGACAACTTTTTCAAGCGTTCTTTCAGTTCTTCCATTCGCCGGGTGTATTCACGTTCCACGCTGTCTGCAGGGCGGCCGTTCAAAAGCTTCTTCCGCTCTGCCTGCAAGGATGAAAAAGCGGAACGGTTCTTTTCGTGAAGCAGCCCAGCTTCTTCAGCTTGCTTTTCGAGAGAAGGGAGGAAAGAGGCGAAAGATTCGCACTCAGCTCTCCGGGCACTTTCCTGCCGTTCCAGTTGATGGAGTTTCTCGGTATTCTCATGCCATTGGCGGGCGAAGTCTGTCAACGTTTTACGGAAGACTTCCGGATTCTGCAACCAGGCTTTCTGCCATTCGTTATTATCGAACAGACGATCGGCAGCCGAAAGAGACTGGGCTAATTGGACAGACTGCTCCTTGACAACAGTTTCTTCCCGCTCCTGACGACTGGCGACGAGTTGCAGCCGGCCGATCATCTCCTTACAGGAAGCCTCGCTATCAGCCAACTCCTTATGGAATTGAAGCAACTGTTGCTGCAGACGGGCAAGACGGCGGTTATGGGCGCTGTAGGTTTCTTTTTTATTCGATAAATCCTGCAGTTGAAGGGTTAAGACAGCAATCGGGCTTTTATCTCCCACCCTCTGACTTTTCTCTACAGGAGAAGAGATACGCCCTTCTTCTTGGGAATGTACGGACGAGATAAAAGGATGATGCGTGCTTCCGCAAACCGGACAGGGTTGCCCTTCCTGCAACCTACCGCGCAAATCCTTTATATTGCCGGAAGCCTCCAAACGTGCCTGTTCGATAAGCAACCGTTCCCGTTCCTGACGAAGTTTCTCAATCTGTTTGTCCAAAGCCGGAGCGTCGATCGCTTTCAGTTCTTCTTCCAGGCTCCGATAGTCCGTTTCCGCCTGCTTCAAGGCCTGCTGTTTGCTTGCGCTGGTCTGTTGCAGACCGGCAAGTTGTTTATTCAACGCTACAGCCTCCTGCCGAAGTGTTTCGATCGAACGGTTTGCCGCTTCCACCCCCGAACGGGCAGCTGAGGCCGCATCCAGATGAAGCAACAGGGCGGAAAGCTGTTCCGCTATGCTTTCTTTCTTCTTATAACGCTCGCGCCAGGCGGTCAGACGGGCAATCTCCTCTGCTCCCTGCTTACGACGAAGAACAGCTGCCTGATATTTCTTTTCGGCTTCTCCTTTCCGAAGCGTTACATTCTTCAACTGCAGCTCCGAATGGGACAGGTCGCGAACAGCCGTATCCAACTGAACATCCAGTTTACGCGCCTGCAACAACTCCTGTTGAAGAGATTTGAAATGAGCCTCGGACTGTTGCTGCTCCTCCACGCCCTTTTCGTATTCGCGGCGGGCGACCGTCAACAATTCCGTCGCGTGTGTCAGTTTGTCGACAGCCTCTTTTTGCTGTCTCCTGCGGACAGAAATCTGCTGTTCGACAGAGCGGACAGCCTCTTGAAGGGCTTGCCGCTCCGCTTTCGCACTCTCGACACGCTGCAAATCCTTCTCCGCTTCGGCAAGACGGGTACGTAGACCGTTTTCTTCCTCATCCGTCAATAGTTCGATACCTTGTATGCGCGATTGTATCTGTTCGAAGGCTTCTTTCGCCCGCGCGTTCCTTTCGAATATCTGGCGGGAAATGGCGGAATAGAGTTCGGTTCCGGTCAGTTTCTCCAACAAGGAGGCTTTTTCTCCCTGTTCGGCTTTCAGAAAAGTGGAAAAATCGTTTTGCGCCAACAATACGGAACGCGTGAACTGTTCGAAGGTCAGGCCGATCAGCTCGATGATACGGGCTTGCAGATCGGAACGCGTTCCCTGCTCTTCCTCCTCCTTGTCGAGGTTATACAAAACCAAACGCGGATTCTGCAACCGTCCGTTTTCCTTGTCGCGTGCCCGTGCCACCGACCAGCGTGCCCGATAGCGGTGTCCGTTCAAAGCCATGAAATCCACCTCTGCGAAACCGGATGCCGTTCCCCTTCGCAACAAGAAACGGGGGTCACTTTGAGACAGTTGTTCATTGCTGACATCCTGTAGCTTGACATTATTCTCTTTCGCCTGGTCGGTACGGGGCGTACGGGCAAACAAAGCCAGGCACATGGCATCCAAAAGTGTGGATTTTCCCGCTCCCGTCGGTCCGGAAATAGCGAAGATCCCAGCCGAGAGCAATGGGTCTACCGTAAAATCTATCTCAAAATCACCTTCCAGCGAGGCCAAGTTACGACCTCGTATCGCTAATATCTTCATAGGGAAACCTCTCGCATTACATCGTTAAACATCTTCTCCAACTCTTCCGGTAAATCTCCCCCGAAACGGTTCGTAAAGGTATGCCGAAGCATATCCAGCGGATCTATCTTCTGCAAATCCGTATAAGACAAAGGACGAGATTCTTCCTCTCCCTCTTTTTTAGGATAAGAAGGGATGATGGAAGTCAGGCGTACGGCCTTATCCGCCAGCGCCTCCTCCACCCGATGCCGGAAACCCGGATCAGGTTCCGTCAGGAGCACCTGTACTTCCAGATAAGGCCACAGGCTGCGATCGGCCTCCTCTTCCGCCAACGGCAGAGCGGAAAGCTGTAAAAGGACTTCGGCTGGCGATGCCGGTTCTGCCGGGATCCGTTGCAGGGCGGTTCTGAGTGGGATGGGCACTGCTTCGAGCTCCGACAGGCATCCGTTTTCGAGGGTAAAGGCAACGACCTGATGCCGGTAATGCTGTTCGGAGAAAGACATCGGAAGCGGACTACCGGCATAGCGTACATGTTCACGTCCTCCAACCCGCTGCGCTTTGTGGATATGACCGAGAGCCGTATAAGCCAATCCCTCTTTAAAAGTATCGGCCGACACAGATTCAAGCCCTCCCATGATGGTTCGTTCGCTCCGGTCGTCTTCCGACAGTTCGGCTCCGGTCGCATGCAGATGTCCCATTGTAAGAAGCGCCTCGCCCGGTCGTCTTAGGCTGTCGGCATAATCGTACAGTTGGTGATACATCCGGGTAACGCCCTCCACATACGAATCTTTTCCTTCTTTAGCTGCGGGATAATCACCCTGACGGAGATAGGGGACAGCCAGACAGAGCGCTTCCCGTTTTCCTTCCTTATTATATAAAGGAATCAAAAGCGAATCGAAATCAATCTTGCACAAGTCCGTTCGCGGAACAACCCCGACAATCGACGTGTTCAGTTCTTCCAACAGAGGTATCGGCGCCTCCAGACGGGCAGCCGAATCATGATTGCCAGCGACAATCACAATCTGCAAATGCGGGTTACGCCGGTTCGCTTCCCGCAAAAACCGGTAGAAACGGCGTTGGGCGGCTGCCGACGGATTGGCTACATCGAAGACATCTCCCGCAATCAGCAAGACATCGGTCTGTCGCTGCGTCAAGGTATCGGTCAGCCACGCAAGAAATGCCTCATGCTCCTCATCACGGTCATAACCGAAAAAGGTTTGCCCCAGGTGCCAGTCGGCAGTATGTATTATTTTCAATGACATCGTCTCTTTGTTTTGTTTGCAAATTTATCAAACAATAGCATAAAAAAGCATGAAAGAGACGATAATTCCGCAACGCTAAAAAATCATTCGATGACAGCAAAAGGTATGTTTGCTGTGGAAACATATCCCGTATGATCGAGTACATAAACATACAGGCGATAATATCCGGGGGTATCGATAGAAATCCGGACATTGCCGGTCTCCGTAGTCCTTACCTTCCCAACGCGATCCGGGCGTGGTTCATAGGCGCCACCTGTTGCCGTGACTGTCGCTTCTTTCAATACTTCCCAGACGTATGTAAGCCGATCTCCTTCCTTGTCGGCGGCAATCACTTCCACATCAAAGCCGGTGTTGCTTTTCACTTTCGGTCCAAACGAAATGCCGTTAATCGTCAATTGTCCGACAACCGGAGCCGTCTGCTCCGGCTCTGTTCCGGTCCAGACACGTTCCATCGCTTCCACCATGGGCGTTTTTTCTCCGTTCAACGGTAAACCTTCGACCTTGTTTTCCACAAACATACTGAACCACGTCGGGGTACGTTCCTCCTTCTGCCCCCAAAGAAACACAAAAGATCCCAAGCAACGAGGGTTACCACCGATGGCTTTTTTATAGCGTGTTTCATAAACGATCCGCTTCTCTTCACTGGTCTGTTCGATCGGTGCGCCCCATTCTGTTTTCCGGGTTTCCCACCAGCCTGTCGGTCCCCATTCCGTGATGATGAAAGGGCCACGATAGGGAGAATCTTCGAAAAGTTTCCCCACCTCAAAGATGTTGCCATAGCTGTTTATCCCGACAAAGTCCAAAGACGGAGCATAGCGGGCGATCAATTCCAAAGCCTTCGGCTTATGTGAAATAACAGTAGCGACCAAGTGGTTGTGATCCACTTTCTTTATTTCTTTCGCCAATTCCTCCACAAAAGACCAGGATTCCGGTATATTCGCCTTGTCCAAATCGATTTCATTGCCAATTCCCCAGGCAAACAAAGCCGGATCATCCTTGAACGTCTCTGCCAACAAACGGACTTCTTCTAACTTTTTCCTTTTAAAATCATTATCGACATAGCGATCCGGATCTTTCGGCAATGCGATGCCTTGCATCAGATACATATGAGCGGCCCCGGCCTTTTCCAATGACCGGCGAATCGACTCCACGTCACCTCCCCAAGTCCTGAAAGCATTTGCACCGCAAGCACTCGCGACCTCCAACCGATTCGCACCGCCCACTCCTTTTATATAAAGGGGATTGCCGGCAACCGACAAAGACCACGCATCGCCCCGGCAAACGATCTTGACATACTCTTTTCCTGCACCTTCAAGACCATAGCCAAACATGCTATTTCCGAGCCACAAGGCCACCAGAAACACCCAACAGACCACTCTCTTCATATCGATGAATCTATTTCAGCACCTTGTCGATCCACGGCAGCACCCATTCTCCTTTAAAATAATGATTCTTCGGATCGACATTGACTATTTCGAAAAACACATCCCGGTTGATACCCTCCGGAACTTTCTCTATTTGTTTCCGGTCTTTAGGATCGGCAAACTTCTTATAATGATAGAACGTGAAGTTCTCCGGTTTACCGGCTATCCGATAGGCTTTGCCGATCAAGTCGAAATCGCGGTCAAGACCGCCTTCCGTACAAATAACGGGACGGGGAGCCAAAGCAGCAACCAGATCGGGGAAATCGAATTGCGTCAAAAAGCCCGGTATCAAATGCTCGATAGAGTTCGGGAAAGGACGTGCCCCTTTCGAATCAGGTTCTGTCATTACCAAAATTCTTTCAAGCGTACGGCACAAGAAATCATTGTAGACAAATGCATATATGGACGGATCCAAAGCGCCTAACACCATTAACGGTTCGGTCCCTAAAGAGAAACCGCTGACGATGATCCGCTCTTTATTCACAAAATCCTGTCCTTTCATCCAGTTCAAGACAATCCAATCCTGATAAGCGGTCAGTCCCAAATAACTCCATCCCATTTCGAGCAAGATACGGGATGTATTCAAATAGTCGAAATAACCATTGTCCGAAAGTTCGGCACAGGAGGTGTTATCCACCGCAACCGCCACCAATCCTTTCTTCACATAATGCAATGCCATAGCCCCTTTCTTCACTGGTTCGACAGGCTGCGAGGTCAACTCATAATCTCCTTCTGTTTCACCGGCCAGTCCCTCTTTACTTCCCCCAAATCCGGGTATACAAAGCACGCCGGGTGCTTTATGGGCGGCATCGACACCATCCGGGATCAACACCAGATAAGGGACGACACTGCCCGGCAACGGATAGGATTCCCATTTCTCAACCCGATAGCCATCCCGCTGAACCGTTTTGACACAAACCGGAGCCGGTACATCCGATTGTTCAGGAAAATGCATCAACTCTTTCATTGCTGTACGCAGGTTGGATTGCCACTCCTTAAACTCGGCAGGTGTAAATGACGGATCAAAGGCATAAGCCGGCTTTACTTGCTCCAACATGTATTGAACAGAACCTCTGGAACTCAGGAAACGCCCGTCTTTACGATTGGTAGTTATCTGAGCCTGCCCTATCACCGGCATCACAAACAAAAAAATCAACAGACTATTAATAAGTTTATTCATAACAAATCTTTTTATGAAGGCACGTCAAATGTTATTAACGACCACAGATGACACCTTCTATTGAAACAAACGAACGATCAAACCGAAATTAGAATCACGGAAAGAAGTCTCCCAAGGCGTCGTATCTGCCGGATCATTCCGCGACTGAAGCAGTCCTGCAGCCTTTTCTTTTTCTCCCCTATAGATAGCCGTACACCATTGTGCCACACGATTTTCAGGGAAATCTGTACTCCAAGCGGCAACCATACGATCCGCTTCCTGTACCTTCCCGGACTCACGCAGAGCCAATGCATTCAACAAATTACCGGAACCGAAATGAGAACGGGATGTTTTATATCCGGCCACAGCCGATAACAAAGCGGATGCTTTCCGACTATCTCCCAGCCCGGCTGCTGCTTTCGCTTCCAGATAATCTTCCAAACGACTATCGATCATATTGTCATAAGGTTTTCCAACCCCTAAGTTCTCCGGCCACTCCTTAGAGGCCTCCACGCTTTTCATTACCTGCTTATAGTTCTTGTGGCTCAACTGTTCCATTGCCTGATACAAATTAGCCTCGCGGTAAACCGCACGTCCCGCATACGAACCTTCATTCGGAAGGACCTGCATCTGGCTTAACAAAGAGACACAGGGACGATACTGACCTGTCTCACATAGTGCCTTCGCATATTTCAGACCGATATAGTAGTTCGACGGATACTTCTTCATGTATATCTTTCCTGTCTCAGCCGCCTTCTGCCACTGCCTATTGGCGACATAATAATTAATCAAGGCAAAACCTGTACGCCATGACATCCCGATCTGTTCCGCCTTTAACAGGTCAGCCAGCCGGGATTCGCCCTCTTTTAAAGAGGCCCGGCTTAAATAGAACGGTGCATAGTCCGTCTCGCCACAATTTGTCAATAACTCCAATGCTTTTGATTTATCCTGGTTTGCCCATCGGATCAAGGCTTCATAATAATCGATCTTCCAGTCCGGTTGCACCGTCTTTACCCATGCCAGCGCATTCAAAGAAGAAGGACGGAAAGGAAAGACCATCGCCGGAGAAAGAGTTTCGGCTCGTTGCAACATCCTGCGGCTTTCATCCTCGTTGCCGGTCTGATGTAATAGATAAGCCTGCTTATAAAGGGCTATCGGATAGTCTCCCGCACATGACAGAAGAGACAGCGCCTCTTCCGTGCAACCGACCGATTCATACCATTCAGCCAGTTCCATATAAGTTTCAAAAGGCAGCTCGTTGCGAATCAAAGATTGAAGATCATCGATAGGATGTCCCGAACCTTCACCCTGGTAGAGCTGTTCAAAACGCGCCGCATGATACAAGGGAAGGTCTTCCAACAACGGATCGATAAGCGCTTGGGCTTCTTTCAACCGGCCTGTCTTACGATAGACTACCATTAAAACATGGTCGGCACTCAGATTCATCCGGTTGAACTCTTTACTCCTCAATGCATAATGTTCAGCCTTTGCCCAGTTCTTTTCGAGCAGGAACATCTCGGCTAATTTTTCGTATGCAGCGCTACGTACTTCCAATGAATAGGAAGCAATCGAAAAGCCGTCTTTGGCATCCGTATAATTTCCTAAGGCCTTGTTGCACAACCCATACAAATAGTTGACATTTCCTTCGTACGTGTTGATGCTTAACGCCGTTTTACAACGGGCAAGCGCTTCATCATAGCGTCCCTGGCGATAATACAAAGAGGCCAATTTAGTCAGTGCCGGCACGAAATAAGGATCTTTTTCGAGAGAGGCCAATAAAAACTTCTCTGCCTTGTCAAGTATTTTTTGATTCATCCATTGTTCTCCTTGCGTATAAAGACCATATGCCGAGTTCCAATCAAAATCAGCAGGCAGTTGTTTCGGGCGACTGGTGATGTTATCCGAAGGGACTTCCGAATAGACCAACAAATCCTCTCCTATCACAATTTTCAATTTACCGGCTGCAACGGCTTTGTTTAACGGGATAGAATCTTTCCATGTTTCCAAGACATCGCAATTCAATGGGACGGAATGTACTTCCTTTCCTCCTTCATATAGTTTTAATGTCGTAGACAATTTCTGCAAAGGAGAAAAATACAGTTTTAAAAAGCCATCTTCCCTCAACACATTAAGCGCTCCGATACGGCTCGCCTTTGAAACGCCTTTTATTCCTTTTACCGGAAACCAGTACTCAGTCCATTGATCGGTTGCTTGCGGCCCGAATGCCGTATGTTTATAAGGAGTAAAAGCGCTGTTGGAAGCCGGTTGGTTGTACATACGTCCCGATTGCAGTTCGATATACTGGCCGTCAGTATCCGTCAGCAGGTCTTCCCAAATGCCACCCTCGCGGGAAAGTCCCCACAGGAATATCTTCATCCCCAGTTTTTCGTCATAATCTGCATGATGGATAGAACCGAAATCTTTATCATGCCAGTAAGCGCCATAGAAATCGTTATACTTCCCTACGATATGGTAAGATTTAGAATTACCAAAGTCATTCTTTTCATACCAAGAGATGTCGCGCCCCTGTTCATCCAACGGGAAAGAATGGAGTTCTCCGCCATGTCCGATATAGTTGGTTCCCGGATAGCAAAACTCAGCATTTCCGGCTGCCGGATAACCGGCATTCATCCATTGGTAGTAAGGCTGGTCGATGGAAGAACTGTTATGCCAGGTCGTTGTCGTCGTAAAGTAAGCCTTATCTTTGGGCAGATTCACCTCTACAGTCCACAGCGTCCGGGTAACCAGTTCATAGGAAGAGACATAACAACTCACGCTTCCGTCCGGTTTCTGCCGGGTCACGTAGTCGACCGGCGTACTGGATGTCGGCGCATGGCCGATAATGCCGAAGTTAAACTCTATACCACCCGATGTCCAGGGACCACGCATGGCTATATCACGGAACTTCACGACATGGTTGTTGTAGATAAACTCCCTGCCGGTGGTTTTATCTACCGCTCCCCATATCTTTCCGCCTATTTCGGGGAAGAGAGTCAATTTTATATAATCGTTTTCAAGAGAGACAACTTTCCATTGCCGGTCGATCCCTTTAGCTGAAAAGCCATCGAAACGAAAATAGGGATAGAACAGATCGGAAGGATCCGCCACCGGATCAGGATCAGAAAACGGATAGGTTTTAACCGTCTCTACTGTCTCGGTCACAACCGCTTGTTGCGCAACCAAGGGTTGCAACAACGAGGTCGCACAAAGAAGGATGAAAATCTTTTTCATGGCAGTTCGTTTATCTGGACAATAATCAACAAACCTTTGCCTTTCGGGACAACAATCTCATCGCCGGGTTTCCAGTTGCCTTCTTGTTGGAAATTCTCAATAGCCGGAGCATGCAATGTCACTTTTGATGGATCGAGACCCAGTTTGGCCCAGTCTACAGAAAGCTTCACCTTGGCATCCGAATCTTCCCATGTAGCCAACGAGATCAACGCCTTATCGCCCTTATGGCTGTATACAGTCGCCAACGTCTTTTCGCTACCTGTCTTCACCGGATTATCTTTCACCCAATAACCGATCATTTCACTATTCTGCATACCGAAAGAATCCCACAGTTTCCACAGAGGTCCGTTGTCCACACGAGGACTTCGTCCCGTCATGCCATACAGCATGCCGCGCCACGGATTACCTCCGCCTTCCAGCATCTCGCCCATAAGGCCATATGGAATACCTGAAACTTCAATCAACCAGAACTCGGGCGGGAAATCATAATTGAAATATTCACCGAACCACAGACGGTCGAGATATGGGAAATGTTCCAGATACAAATTGGCGCTATTGGCAAAACCATCTTTCGGATTATACTGGTTGGCTGAATGCAAGTCAATCATCGCCCCCGGATTCGTGCGGTTCATCACCTTGCGGATACGCTTCATTGTCATCCGGTCGAAAGCCAAGTCGTCAATATACAGCCCATCAATACCGACATTCTTCACCAACCAGTCGAGCCCTTCCAGATAATAATTATGCCAACGGGAAACCCCGCTGTTCACAATCGCCGCATCTTTCAATCCGGGCACAAACCAAGCTCCGATATAATTCTGGTCCAAATGCTCTTGCAGCCAGGAGAAGCCGCCACCGGGACCTTCCGAGAATATCTCATTACCCAAGCTACGCAAAGCGAACATTTCCACGCAACTGTTAGACAGTTCGCGAACGGTGTTGTAAATCTTCACCTTCATATTGCGGGCATGAGCTCCATCAATATAAGCCTTCATCTCCTTCGTCCGCAGGAACGGGTAGTTGATAAACGGATTGATAGCATTGGCATGATGGATATTGATGACATTGGCTCCACGCTTTTGTATGCCATCGAGAAACTCATAGCTATGATAATAACGTTCACGCCATTGTTTATCCGTATCGATCGGGCGGAACGGAGTCAAAGCCAAATTGAAATAGTAATACAAGCGGTCTCCCTTTTTCACCGTACGCTTACCGGAATAGGCGTTGATACGCGTCCCGTCAGCAGCTTTCCGGATATCAATACCTCCATTTCCTGCATTACACCAAGACTCCGGCATATGAAGCGGTTTCTGATGATAGAAATTGGTATTCAGCGGACGTTCGTACTTATTGTCATACAGACGAATCTGGATACCGGCATTGACATCGCCCACCCAAACTGCATCCTGGTTTTTCTCTACATCCCATTTCCAACGGAGATTATCCGGGCAGAAACCACCCTTTTCTCCCAAACCCATCATATAATGTCCGACACCGGAGGCTAAATGTGTCCGCAGCGCCACATCTTCCACGGAAGCATCTTCGCGGGCTACCAGTGTCACTTTATATTCTATATTTCCATCCGATTCCATCTCTCCTTCCAGGTCCATCAGGAAACGGCTGTTCTGATTGAGAGCTTTCCAAGCTATTGCACCTTGTTTATGTTTGGTGATTTCAAAATTCAAGTTTTCCCACACACCGCCATCGGCAGCCAACTCCATTGGGGCAGCCAAGACACTACGCCCATTCGTATCGATACCGGTCATCGTTTCTTTGAAATAGCTGGTAATATGTTCCGGCAGACCTAAGTCAGAGAGTTTGACCTCACGTCCCAGACAACTGATCGTTTTGTCCTTCATCACCAGCGGTGTATAAGGAGCAATCACTTCATCGTCAAAGCCGATCTGCGAGTTCAGCCAGCGCAGGCGGGAATGGCGCCAAGGTTCGTTATCGCCATGATTAGCTATCACATTTTCCGAGACAGTCAAAGAAACCTGTACGGCCTTACTTTCGGCGTTGGCAGCTGAGACAGTGACCGTTCCCTGATAGGTTCCGGCAGAGAGATGTTCCGGCAATTGCGTTCCGATCCACAAAGCCTGCACTTTCCCTTTTTCCACAGAGCAGTTCTTTTCAAAAACAGTGCCAGTCACATCCGTTCCCTCCGTATTGAAACAGGTAAACGAAGAAGCAGGTATCTGCTCTCCGGTCGCTTTATTCGTAAGGGCGGAAAAATCGACATGCAGCTTCTCTACATTCGAACGAGCGGCCCAGACACCGAACTGGAAAACATAATATTCTCCCTTATCGGCTTGTCCGTCAAAGAAATCATGCCGGTTGTCGGCAATCCATTTATAAGGAATATCCGTTGTCATACGGATGGGGTATTTGCGGTCTTCCGTAAAGAGAATATATTTCTCTCCGGGACGTTCTTTCAATAATTGCGCTGTCTCTTTCGATGTCGCGATCACCTCCATCGGATAGAAACTGTTCATCTCATTGATTGCCTGGAACTGTACGACTTTAGCGGCCGGAAGAGCGGGAGCTTTCTTTCCGGACAGTTTATTTTTCTTTATCCAGTCAGCCGAAGCCGTATTTTCAAAAGCAGGGTAATTGACGGTCGGATAATAAGGACTACCGCTCATTACATTCTTCAGATAATAGATATAATATTCTCCGGGGACAGTCTGAGGTTGGAAAACGACCTCTCCCCGTTCACGGTCGATAGCGAAACGACATACATTCGTGACACGTTCACCCGTTGCAGCATCTACAACAATCAGATTCTTCGCTTCCGGATCCAGATCACGGCGCCGCCATTCGATCGTAGCCAATACGGCATCGGCCGGTTTATCAACAGCGACGACAACCCGATGGTTTCCCAACGAATCGGCATTCCATGTACCCACCCCATAAAGAGCGTCTGTGGGTACATCCTGTGCCTGTAAGCCGGTAAAAGCAAACAGGCTGAAGAGTGTAAATAATAATTGTTTCATGTGGACTATTTTTTATCTTTAATAATGCTTTATACGATTGATTAATTCATCTTGCGGACGTCTTTTCGCCAAGTCGGCGGGATCAGCCTCGCGAATAAAATCATTCTTCAGACGAATATTCTCTTCATTAAAATAAGCGATTTCCTCATCGGAGAAGCTATCTCTGAGTAAATCTGCCGGCGTACATAAAGAATACCCCAGTTGCTGCAACATATCTCCTGCGACGGATTCAAATATAGCAATATCTTCTGAAGATAATTCACGCAGAAATTTTTTTGTGTTGTCTTTCAGAATCGGTTTGGTTACATTTGCCCACATTTTGCCAGCTACCGCTGTATTTTCAGACTCCCGGCTTTTATAATAATCCATCACCTTGTCAGAATAAGGAAGATGTAGAAAACCACAAAGCCGCCGCATGACTTTTTCCGGATCGGCAATAAGCGATTCGTAATTCAGCATAAAGAAATGATCAGCTGCCGTTCTGTCTTTCAAACGAAGGGCTGCCTCCTGGTCCTTTTTCCAATTTTCAGCCAATGCATAAATATGTTTCTCTCCGACAATAGCCTTTTTGAACGAAAGGGCCACATCACGGCCATCCCTGTATAGATAGATATAATAAGGACGGATTCCTGTAGATTCGATACCTTCTGCATATAGCATATTTTTCATGCTTTTACAAAGCCAGAAAGAAGCTCCGGCCTGACGGGCTGCCGATTCATAAATCACCCTGAACAACTCATATAACGTCTGTTGCCTGCAAGAAGCCACCACTTCGTCCGTACGAATGGCAATGCCCTCCCAAGGCACCGGATTCACCGTAACCAACTCGCATACATCCTGTGCCAACCGATAAAAATTAGACCGATCCGCCAAATCGCCATACTTGGGAAGCAACGGCAAGAAACGTTGGAGAATATGGGGAGGATGGGGAGCAACAATCTCCCGGATTCCGTCCAACATTACGCGCAACAGATTGGAACCGGATCGTTGGGTTCCTATCATTTGTATACCTTGTATTGTATTCATAGAATTAGAATATGATAAAGCCCGCCACGCCTGCTCCGATGATCAGGTAAACCGGACTGATTGTGTATTTTAGTGAAATAAAAAATGTAACCAGGAAAATAAGAGCCGAAACGATCGACGGCGCAATCGTTTGCCCGATCGTAACGGCCGAAGCAAAGATCATACCGATAACAGCAGCCCGTACGCCTTTCATGGCCGCTTTTACGATCAATGACTGATTCAGTATCTTGACAAAACGGGATAGCAGCACGGTTAATACAGCCGGCGGAGTAAACATTGCTAAAGTTGCCAACAACGCCCCCGTGACACCTGCCACTTTATACCCGATGAAAGTTGCTGTAATGAATATCGGCCCGGGAGTTATCTGCCCGATCGCTATCCCATCGGCAAACTCAGCCGAGGTCAACCAGTTCAAATTCTCCACGAACAACTCATGCAAAGCCGGGATAACGACATATCCCCCGCCAAACAAAGTCAGGCTGATACCGGAAAAGGCCGATATAATCTGAATGCTTTCCGGAGCGCCCGGATATTGTCCTCCCCAAAGTAATATACAGAGTAATAGTAAAAGAACGATTCCGGAAGTTATCAACTGCCTGCGTCCCGTCTGTATCTTTCCATCAGAAACAAGACCTTGCCCCACAGGCTGGCGAAACAGGAAACAGCCGGCTATTCCACTGCTGAAAATCAACAGAAAAGTAACGGCAAAGCCCCCGATAAAAATCAACGAAAAAGCCGCCAGCAAACAAATGACCCATTGGGCAGGCAATTTGATAGTCTTCCGTGTCATCCCAATCGCGACCGTAACGATCAAAGCTGTTATAGCGGGTGTGATCCCGCTGAATACATTCTTTACCGCCGGTATATTTCCGTAAGAGAAATACAACCACGAAAGGAATATGACCAGTAAGAATGCAGGAATGATGATTCCGGCAAAAGCGGCAATTGCCCCCGGTATGCCCCTTAAATGGTATCCTACATAAGCAATCGTATTGACGGCTACCGGTCCGGGCAAAACGGAAGTCAGAGAAATTCCATCCAGCAGATCTTCTTCTTTCAGTTTCTTGTCAACTTCCACCAATTGCTTTTGTACAATAGCAACCAGTGACATATAGCCGCCAAATGCGGTAGCACCCAGTTTCAGGAATGTAAAGAAAATATAGGAAAGTGATGTGGATCCCATATTATTTGATTTCTTTAAAGTATTTATCCCAGGTTTCCTTCGGAACATATACCGCCCGATAAGGAGCGAAATGTAAAACACTCTCCCAAAGAACCTTACCATCCTTATCCGTAACCATCACCGAACCTGTCTTCGAACTGCATTGCAGCAAATTCCCATTCGGCAACATAGAAGCATTTCCCATACGGGAAGTATATCTATCGGCAGGCAATAAAGCATTGACCGTTGTCTCGGCCGTACGTTTTTCTTCATCCAACCGAAAAGCCTTGCCACCGGAACGTTGGTTATGCAAGCCATTATCGAAAAGCATCAAATCGCCGTTTTCCATAATATAAGGCGAATGCTGGAAAGAGAAATAAGCCGTTGTGTCCATTTTAAAATCTCCGTCCCGTCCAAAACGCCAGACCAGTTTGCCACTTTCGGCATCCACCTTCCATATCTGGTCTTCAATAGGAACCGACAACAGATAATTACCGTCTTTATCAAAGCAAAGCCCGTTGATATGGAAACGGTCGTACCGATATTCCCCGATATGCGGATCTTTCTCTATATCCCATACATTCCAAACAGACCATGTCTTCAACACTTTTCCTAAGGTATCGATCACCATAATGCCATCACCGCCCAATGTATCCGTCTCCATTTTTCCATTGACCGGAATTGCCGCCACTTTTTTCGGACGGAACAGTGTATGTATGTTGTGGTCTTCATCCATCAATATTTCATGATGGATCACCTGAAGATCTTTTTCCTTTTCTACTTTATCCAAATCGAGGCGCCACATCGTTTCCCCTGTCAACGACACTTCAACCAATCCGGTCCCACCGGCAAATCCGATTGAACCGCGGCGCATCGGTTTTTTATGTTCTTCGTTACGTACTTGTTCCGGGGTCATAGTATAATCATCTATAACATCTTTCACAAACGGACGAAGCATTGCCAAGAATGTCCCCCGCGGAGTCAGAGAAGCAGCACGTACGCCAATATCTTCAACCTGCCAGTACCAACGAACCTCTCCTTCGTTGTCGATCAACATCATATAGCCCGGCAGACGGCCGAAACAGACTAATATCATCCCATCTCCCAATGCCTCCGTATCATGAGGATGTCCTTCATTAAACCAATGGTTCACCAGCCAAGGAGATTGTTCACGGGTCTTAAAAGTCAATTCTTTTGATTTTTGTTTAAATAGATTATCGATAACCACACGATAAGTATATTCGGTATTGGCCTTTAAAAGTAACAAATCCAGATGATGAAGCGTATCTGCCGGAGAAGTACGGGTCCGATAAGACTTTCCGGTCTCTTTTTCCGTATATTCAATATAAACAGGAGCAGGCTTGGCTATCGAAATATCCACCCGGTTATACATGGCCGTATTACGGGGTGAAGTCAGGGTTATCGATCTCAATGCATTTTTTTCAATCCATATAAAAATAGCTGACAACAGACAGCAGCAGGCAACAACAATTCCTATCAAACGCTTCATATCGATCTTATGTATTAATTGAATATAAAAGAAGGAAAGAAGGCATGCCAAAACACACCCTCTTTCCTTAAAAAAATTATTTATTTAGGTAACCGTGAAGGATTTTCTGCTGCCAAATTCGGATTCAATTGGGCATCATTCAACGGATACGGGAAATACCGCAAAGCAGAAGTTACATTTGTCGGCTGGGAGATACCCAGTTTCTTTAAATGTGCATTTACGATTTCCTCATATTTTCCAAAACGGATCAAGTCCGCACGACGCTGGAATTCAAATACAAGCTCATAACCACGTTCTTTAAGAATAGCATCGTTCATGGCTTCTTTCGTCGTAGGAGCCGGGAAACGGTCATGTTTGCCATATTCCGGTGCACCGGCACGAGCACGAATCTGATTCAGGTAAGGAAGAGCCGCAGCCGGACCATTCAAATTATTCTCGATTTCAGCCTTGCAAAGGATAACATCCGACAAACGGAATATACAAATGGTACGTCCATCATAATAAGCATCCGAAATCATATCGTATGTATATTTCATGGTAGCCACGTTTTGCATATACTTTGTCGTATCATTCGGAACAACCGTCACACCCTCCTCCGGAACCATGTAATGAAAACCGTAGCTAGATTGGTCATCGCGTTTTGCATCTCCCGTATAATCATAATAGAAGAATTCACGACGCGGGTCTTCTTTGTCATAACTGCGCCAAAACGGAAGAGATACGCCATAATACTGCCAACGTCCCGGTACATCCGGATGATCCGACGGACCAAAGTGACAGGCAATTTCGGCAGCATTCTGACCCGTTTCATGCAATAATGCAAAAATCATCTCCTTTCCATATTTGTTGTTTTCCGACCATACATATTTGAAATCGCTTTCCAATTCATACTGGCCACTGTTCAACACCATGTCGATATATGTTTTTGCATTTGCATAATCATGGTTACGCAAGTATATCTTTCCCAGCAAAGTAGCAGCTGCACCACTCGTGGCACGAGCCAGGTCCTGGCCACTCCAACTTGCCGGCAAAAGGTTGATACATTCTTTCAAATCAGAAATCAAAGCAGCTTCAATATCGGCTACCGGAGTCAATGCCGCATCATTCATGGTAAACGGATTCTTCACCAATGAAGTGATAAAAGGAACCGGACCCCATGCATCCGTCAAATCACGATAAGCCATTGCCCGCAAGAATTTGGCCTGTCCTTTTACCAGATTCTTCTTTTCTTCCGACATGTTGACAGCATCTACATTATCCAGAATCGTATTGGCATTCGATATCACATTGTACATATCCCGCCAGTTGTTGCTGAAATAACGGTTGCTGGCATCATACGTCATGTTACTCAGTTTAGTCGGGTCGCCGGCTGCTGTAGAATAACCCATATCGGTAGCATAATCGGTAATCATAATCATATAACCACCATAATACAACCAAGAATCACCCGGATAAGGATTCATATCCGAATATAAACCCACTACGGCAGCTTCAATATCCGACTCTGTTCCATAAGCATTCGCCGTCGTCAAATTACTATATATTTCAGGATCCAGATCGGTACAAGCCGAAAACAATCCCATCGTAACCAGACCTAATAAATATTTCTTACAATTCATTTTCAAATTCTCCTTTTCATTAGAATGTAATATTCAAACCTACCGTATAAGTACGCATAGCCGGATAAGCATTGAAGTCCATACCAGCACCAGCATTTGCCGTTTGTTGGCTTCCTCCTGATTGAGCAGCCTCGTTAGCTTTCGTATCCACTTCCGGATCCCAACCGGAATAACCAGTGATTGTAAACAAGTTCTCGGCAGAGAAATATACCCGGCAAGAACTTACCACTTTTTTAAACGGAATCGTATAACCCAATGTCAAATTCTTCAGACGGAGGAATGAAGCATCTTCAACGAAATGATCGTTCACATATCCACCGTACTGTGAGTAGTAGAAACCGTTACGCGGAATATCCGTATTCGTGTTTGAAGGTGTCCAACGGTTCAATGCATCAGTCGTACGTTTCCATTCCAAGTTCATACGAGTCATGTTCAACAAATCATTACCAATAGATCCCTGGAAGAAAATAGACAAGTCAAATCCTTTCCATGCGAAATTGTTGGTCAAACCAAAAATCAAATCAGGATTGGCATTACCAATAATCGTACGGTCATCAGCATCGATCTTACCATCGTTATTGATATCTTCGAATTTCGGATCACCCGGTTTTGAATTGGGCTGTGGAGCGTATGTTTCTCCTTCCTGCAGAACACCGATATATTTCCATCCATACAAAGATCCGAGAGGTTCTCCCTCGCGCACAATAGCATAAGCATTTTCCGATACCGTACCGACCGGTTTAGCTGAAGTGATACGTATATCGCCGCTACTACCCAAATCCAACACCTTGTTCCGGTTGAGTGCCAAATTGAACTTCGTATCCCATGTGAAAGCACCCGTCAGATTATGAGAAGTGATATCCAATTCAAAACCTCGGTTCGAGATCTCACCGATATTCTGCTGTCCGGAAGTAAAACCAGTATAATAAGGCAAGGAAACTTTCAGCAACAAATCTTTTGTTTTCTTCCAGTAACCATCCAACGTAACAGACAAACGGTTATTGAAGAAGCCCATATCGAAACCGACATTATACTGGGTTGTCGTTTCCCACTTCAAACTGGCATTTTCCGGACTACTCTGGCTCAGGTGTGTACCCGGCGTATTGCTTGAGCCGTCCAGTGTGATATGGTTGGTGGAAACCAATGCATAGGAAGCATAGTCACCGATACGTTCGTTACCCGTGACACCATAACCGGCACGTACTTTCAAGTTGCTGAAAACGCCCCAGTTCTTCACAAACTCTTCTTCACTGGCACGCCATGCCAAAGATCCTGATGGGAATGTTCCCCAATGATTGTTCGATCCAAATCGAGAAGAACCATCACGACGAACCGTTACCGTTGCCAAATATTTATCATTGAACGTATAATTCACACGGCCGAAGAATGAAGCCAAAAGATTCTCGGTCTTGGCCGAAGAGATTCCTTTAATAGAAGCGGCACCCAAATTGTTCCATTGGAACAGGTCTGTCGAGAAACCTTTTCCGCTTGCAGAACGAGATTCAGCACTGTATTTTTCATACGAATATCCCAACATCACATTCAAGTCGTGTACGCTGTTAAAGGTCTTCATATAATTCAATATGCCTTCAAACACCTGCCGGGTTGCTCTGAAATCATACGTAGAAGCCACACCTCCTTCTATTTCCCCAGCATAAGTAGTAGATTGGGGCAAATAAGAGCCTTTGAAATTATGTAACATTTCGACACCAGCCGTAGCTTTAGCTGTAAATCCGTCAAACGGATGAAGTTCGAGAAAAGCTGTTCCGTTGAACTTGTCATTCACGACTTCTTTCTTACGTTCCAGCAAATTGGCCAGCGGGTTATCTCCACGTCCACCAGGAACACGTCCGTATGAACCGTCATCATTGTAAGGCTTTACCGTCGGATCGTAGCCCATCACACTCAACATTACGTTCTCGCCCAAAATATTACCACTATAAGATTGAGCGTTCGAACGTTCACGGTGAGCATACATCGTTGCACCGGCTTTAATGAAATCATTGATGGTTTGATCGACATTTACACGTCCGGAAATACGGTTAAAATCCGTATTCTTCAAAACACCTTCTTGTTTATAATATCCCAAGCTGGTCAAAACTTTTGTCTTTTCAGAACCGCCACGGAACTGAATGTTATGATCCTGCACCAATGCGAGCCGTGTACAAACATCCAGCCAGTCGGTATCTACCGTAGACTGTAATTGAGACGGCGTATAAGCTCCGTTCGGATTACCTTCCTGACCGGCGATCTCCTGATACAACGCATTTTGCAAATTCATATAATCCTTTGCATTGATGAACTCAAACGGATTATCCACCTTCTGGGCTCCCAGGTAGCCACTGTAAGAAATTTTATTTTCGCCTGCTTTTCCTCGTTTTGTTGTAATCAACACAACGCCATTCGCACCACGTGCACCATAAATAGCTGTGGCCGATGCGTCTTTCAGGATCTGCATGGATTCTATATCATTCGGGTTCAAGTTCAAACCTTCGGAAGAAGGGAAACCATCCACCACATAAAGAGGTTCGTTGGTAGACGAAATTGGTTGTTACCACGGACACGTACCGAAATGGTACCACCCGGTGCTTTTGAACTTTGCGATACCTGCACACCGGCTGTTTTACCTTGCAACGCCTGAGCTGCGTTGCTCACCGTACCACCCAACACCATATCGTCAGCCGATACAGTAGAAATAGCACCCGTCAAATCTTTTTTCTTCACATAACCGTAACCGATCGCTACAACCTCATTCAGACCGATTGCTTCTTCATCCAAGCTGATGTTCAACACAGACTGGCTACCAACCTTAATTTCTTTCGTTGTATAACCGATAAAAGAAACAACCAGTGTTGCATTATTAGGAACATCCAAGGTATACTTACCGTCCATATCGGTACTTGTACCATTCGTCGTTCCTTTCTGCACGACATTTGCACCCGGTATAGGTTCACCGGCACTGTCCGTTACTACACCCGACACCTTTTTAGACTGCTGGGTGATCATAACACTTTCATTATTTGCTTTCGTCGCATCCACTCCACTTGGAATAGCGTACGAAGAAACGATGGAAGATATACATAATCCAGCTATAAGACCGGATCTTGACAATACCTTCCGCGTCTGAGAATCTGCTACGATTGCAGCAAGATTGTTTTTCAGTAAAGCGCTGTTCATAAATTTGAATTATTAGATTTATATCTGCATTACAATTGCATTCCTTTTTACAATAATTTTGTCAGAAAACTAACAATTGATCCAAACTCTGTAAGAGCCTAATCAAAATATTTGCACAAATATACAATTATATTTGATAATTCACAAAAACAGACGCATATTTCTTGCTTTTTTTATAAAAGGACTCAAGAGAAACTAAAATATAAGCAAAACAGTCGTTTATTTTCTTCATAAAGTTAAATTTAATTCTTATACGGCCTATGACACGGTAAACATAAACAGGGCGACGATATGTAGACGATTTTGTCGCCGGATATAACTACTTATCGGGTCGTTACCGGCCTTCTTCTAAATTATTGCCTATCTTTGTGCCGTCAATAAACAGAGGGAAACTTATGAATTGGTTACAAGAGGCCTTTTTAGAACCTACGATGGTTCAGGCGGTTATCATTATTTCACTGGTCTCTGCACTCGGATTGTATTTGGGGCGGATCAAGATATTCGGTATATCACTGGGTATTACATTCGTATTCTTTGCAGGTATCCTGGCAGGGCATTTAGGGATTGTCGTAAATAAAGACATGCTTTATTTCGCACAAAGTTTCGGTCTGATCCTTTTCGTCTACGCATTAGGATTACAGGTAGGACCCGGTTTTTTCTCTTCGCTGAAAAAGGGAGGCGTAGCTATGAACATGATGGGGCTGGGCGTTATTGTACTCGGACTGGCTATGACGGTCGGACTGCACTGGACAACAGGAGTTTCCCTTTCCAATATGGTCGGTTTGCTTTGTGGGGCCGTCACCAACACGCCTGCATTAGGAGCTGCCCAACAAGCTTTGTTGCAGATAGATCCATCCAACACCAAAGGGGTGACAGACATGGCATTGGCGTGTGCCGTCACTTATCCGCTCGGTGTGGTGGGCGTGATCTTGGCGATTATCATCCTGAGAGCCTTGTTTGCCGACAAGAAACCTAAAGACCAGAGAGAACAGCGCGATACGACTACCTATGTCGCCGAATTCCAGGTTAGTAATCCGGCCATCTACGAGAAAAGCATCAAGGATGTGATGAAGCTGACAGACAAACATTTCGTTATCTCCCGCGTATGGAGAAACGGGAAGGTAAGCATTCCGACTTCAGACACCTTGCTCCACGAGCATGACCACCTTTTGATCATCTCCGTCAAATCGGATGTCGAAAATATTAAAGTCCTCTTTGGCGAACAGGAAAATGTCGACTGGAATAAGGCGGATATCGATTGGAATGCCATCGACAGCCAACTGATCTCCCGCCGCATCGCGGTGACCCGTAACCGAGTGAACGGTGTAAAACTGGGTTCCCTCCGCCTCCGCAACCTCTACGGCATCAATATTACGCGTGTGAACCGTGCCGGTATAGACCTGCTGGCCTCTCCCGACCTGCGCCTGCAAATCGGCGACCGGCTGACAATCGTCGGAGAAGCAAACTCGGTGAACACGGTCGGAAAGATTTTAGGTGACGAGATCAAACGGTTAAAAAACCCGAACCTGTTGGCTGTCTTTATCGGTATCTCACTGGGCATGCTGTTAGGGGCGTTGCCGATCACGCTGCCGGGGATGAGCACGCCGGTCAAATTGGGGATTGCCGGAGGCCCGATCATTGTCGGGATCCTAATGGGAGCATTCGGTCCGCGTTTCCATCTGACAACCTACACGACGATGAGCGCCAACCTAATGCTCCGTCAATTGGGAATCATTATTTACTTGGCGGGATTAGGAATCGATTCGGGGGCACATTTCTTCGAAACGGTTTTCCGGGCTGAAGGGTTGCTTTGGGTCGGGCTGGGATTCCTGCTGACGATCGTGCCGGTACTGATCATCGGTTTTGTGGCTTCGCAATTCTTCAAACTCGACTATGCGCATAATGTAGGGATGCTTTGCGGAAGCATGGCAAACCCGATGGCTTTAAGCTATGCCAACACGACTGTCGATGGCGACGAGCCTTCCGTTTCTTATGCCACCGTCTATCCGCTTTCAATGTTTATCCGTGTAATCTCGGCGCAGTTGGTACTGATGTTATTTACCTGATCAGGCTTTGGAGCACCTGACCAGAACCTTTTCCCCATCCGAAAGAGTGGTTGCAAAAAGAAAGACAGGACCACCGTCGGCTATCTTTGTCCGCTTGCGCAGTTCTTCTACGGAAAGGGGAAAATTGCGCACGGTTATATTTGCCTGAGGAAGTGTTTTCGAAAGCCCTTTACAGAGTTTCCCTGTAAAAGGCAGTATTTCGTCTACCCGGAATCTACGACCGGGGAATCCGGAAACCAACTGATCCGAAGTATATAAATGGCTGCTCACCTGCAATTTCTTTACTCCCATCCGGACAGCTATCTGCTTAAATGCTCCGGCTTTTAAAACCGAGACATTCGGTTCATACAAATATGCACCGACCCGTTCGGCCAAGATCAGTCCGGCATTACGCTCCTCCTCCATTGTAAAAAGAAAAGATTGCACCCCGTTCGTCCCGAAATTGATGCACCGGATCGACGGCTGTCTGCCTTCCGCCCCGCGTTCCGTCACGAAAAGCAGTTCTTTGCATTCGTTTTTCACAGAAAGGACATGTACGGACGTCGTCCCCGGCAGCAGCTCCAAAGTCATTTGTATATCGGCCATCGGAGAGAGTTTTGCAATGACACGCGGAGAACGTTTCAAAAGTTCCGGCAACAATCCGGGCAGGTCAGGTTCGCAATCCTGCAAGGCGAAAACCCGTTTGTTGGATTCGCCTCGACGTGCAGGATCGATATAGAAGGCATCGACCACCGGAAGAGCTTCGACAAATTGAGTGATATCGCCATTTACAACCGTTATATTACCGGCTCCCAAGACGGAAAAATTATATTCCGCAGCTTCACAATAAGCAGGGAAACGCTCTATGTAAGTCAAATGTTTTGCCTTACGGGAAAGAAAATAGCTATCGATTCCCAAGCCTCCCGTCAAGTCACAGACAGTCCAGTCTTCGCCAACCAGTTCTTGCTTATAGGCAGCCGTTTGTTCGGAAGAACATTGTTCTGCCGCAATCTTTGAGGGGAAGGCCAGTCGCTCGTTCTCATACCACGAAGGCAATTTCTCCCGAATCTGCCTCCGGGCCGCAATCTGATCGACCAAAAAAGGGATATCCATTCCGGGGTACTTAGCGGCGGAAAGTAACAGACGAGCCAAATCATCTGCTGCATGTTCTTTAATAAACTGTATTTGTGATGTTGTTAAAAACATATAGACAACAACTATAGAGTTAAAAGATCGAATTGATTAAGTATATAGCATGATAAAGATACCGTTTATTTCCCAACCGGCAAATCTTTTCAGAACAAACAACGCATTTCCATCCTCCGCCTTTCCTCTTATTCCCCATATAACACGACATCGGTTATCCAGGCAAAGAGATTGGCTATCAATTTAGAAGCATCATTATTTATCTCTCCTGTAGTGTTATTTATCCGGTTATCACTTGTACCTCCTGTTCCGGACAAAGAGTTACCCAAATCCGTATCTCCGATATAAACGATCCGTCTCGAATAGTCTACACCTAACACGATCCCCCCAGCCTTCCCTGTCAAAATCGGAGTGATTCCTTTCGCCGACTCGGTGTTCAAAAGTATTTCACCATGATAAGCATCGTAGTTACGAAATGAGAAACCCGGAGAGACCGGAGTATAAGATCCGCTTGTAAAAGGTCCGGTAGAAGTGAAGTAGCTATTATCCACGCTTGACGGAGCGACAGCAAACTCACCATTATTGGCGGTCAAATATTTTATATCGCTATTTCCTCCTAAAAGTTCATCGATCAGATATTTACTTACATCCGTGGCATCATAAGAGGCAATCAGCACACGGTTCTTCTTCGCCTTCAACCAATCATGTACTTTCTTCGCATCTTCATTTCCGAAATAAGCATTACCCATATAATGGACATATACGACATCAAAAGCCGCAAAAAGGGCATCTGTCAATCTATTATTATTTGTATTGGACCGTATCAGATTATACCCTCCACAAATGACATTCCCGTCCGGACCGAAATTATTCCGATTATCCAATATGCCTCTTATACCTCCTGCACGTCCGTCAGGAGAAACCGAAGCGACAAGATTAGTGCCCAAATTACCTAAGCCGGCATTAAATGTCAACAAATTGATTACCGTATTGGCTGCCACACTATATTTTTGCCGGACCGTCACCAAGATTTTCCACCGATGGGCAGTAATGACAAAACGCCGGACCGGCCCGGCATCACCAGACATATTATCCTGTAAGGCCGTTACAATCAACCGACTGCCGTCCGGATTCTTTTCTACGGTAAAATAATCATCTGATAATGATTGTTCCTCACTTCCTATCGGCAAGCCATTGGCATCCGCCCACTGAAGCGTATAGTCGGTCAAGTCGGTAAACACATCTATGACTGCATTAGAACCAGCCTTGTTATTCAATACGATTTCGCGGGAAGAAACACCGAAATGATGTTCTCCGTCAAAAGACATATCTATCGTATTATCATCCCATTGTTGCACTTCCACCATAATATGTGCAGACCGGTTGTTCGCAGCATCGTCAGGATTGTCCCATCCGGGAGCGGAAACCTTTTTTACATTAAATATATATTTATGATTACGCAGGATTTGCCCAAAAGAGTTTTCCTTGTTATCCGGGTCAAAATCCATACGATAATAACTCATCTTGTCGCTTCCATTATAGTAGCCACCGACGACGACACACGTGGCATTGCTTACCCGGTCGCTTTCGGCCGGAGAACTCGCCTCCGGCAAATAAAGTTGTGCGGAAAATTCATTTCCATCCTCCTCGGCAACAGAAAACATACGGCTGTTCACATTTGCCGTACTTTCGTCAGGGACACTCGGAGTTGTCACTTTCACAGAACCCGCTTCATCAGGAATCACCTGCAACGAACTATTGGCACGATATGCTTTTACTCCCGCCAGTCTGAAATTCATAGCTTCGGTAGCGATAACATCCACACGGGCTATGGAGCGTAACATCTTTATTCCTGTGATTTCTTGTTTTTCCGTCGATGACAGTCCGGCAGGAAACTCATATTCGCCATACATCGGGAAATTGGATACCAGATTATCAAACTGCCGATTTATTTTCTTTTTCACGACATCTTTACTATCACCCGACGACGGTTCATTGGATATAACCGCTTCGTCTGTATTTGCCAAAATAAGCAATTCCACAGGCAAAGGACTCGCTTTCAAAAGAGCAGTGAATGTTGTCTGTTCCGTATTGCTATTGATAGATATGCCTGGCACCCGGTACTGGTATTTCCGATCTTCAAACACCAACACCTGGACTTCACTAATCAAAGACTCATGAATGGGTTGTCCAATCCCGGCTTTTGTCTTAGAATAACCTGTAGAAAAGGGAATCGTTATGACCATTCTCACTTTTATACCATCACCTGCATCATTTCCGGCAGGTATCTCTACCTCGTCATTACAGGATATAAAAAAGAGAATAACGGCCAGGATGGATATAAATTTTCTCATGATGCGTTTTTCCGATAAAACATGAATCATCGTCCTTTTGTTTCATTAATCTAACTCATTGTTTTTTAAAGAATATCCATTTTCCTTAAAAACGTAACCATTTGGACCGAACGGATGTTTTCATAGGACAATCGGATTAAACCGGATAAATAAAAAAGCAATATAAGTATTCACTAAAAAAAGCAAGCATATGAAAACAAGCAATTTGTGTATGACGTTATTTGCAGCATTAGCTATTACGGCATGCAGCGAAGAGAACGAGTTCCCTCAAGAATCCGCAAAAGATCCGAAAGCCAACCGCCCGGACGCATATACCTCTATCGCGATAAATATTCCTCATACGACTATGACGAAAGCCCCTTCGGGCCGTGCCATTGATTCGGGGACAGCAGATGAAAACAAGGTCAAGACCTTGCATGTATTTATCTATGATACCGATCCCCCACATACACCGACGGTTGCCGAATTTACGGTAGAAGACAATTCCCTTACCCCTCAATCTTCCGGTAGCTCCACCTGGGTGACAAACAAACCTATCAAAACCAAAAAAAACGACAAATATATTTTTGCAGCAGTGAACCTCAACGCAGACATGGTCAACTACATCACGACCAATGGCCTCGGGGCATTCAGCTATAACGAGTTTGCTCAAGAAATCTCACAACTGGCAGACCCGACAAACGGCTTTGTCATGTTCAACACAAGTTATCCGGAAAGCACTCCGGCCGCAAACTTATATGAAGATGAAAGCCTTGCCCTAACAAACCGCATGTCTATTCCGGTTTCCCGCGTTGTGGCGAAAACAGCCGTATTTAAAGCGAATGACTTCGTTGTAAACGGAGGAGGAAAAATGACAGACATAAAATTCGGGTGGAGAAACTTGAATAAAAAGTTCTACTTCATACAAGATAAAAGAGACGGGATTATCAAGGATTATAACTGGGAAAATTATTCCGTATCGGACTTCGAAAGAGGTTCAGACGCCATAAACACATATCTCTCAGCCGATGTTCCGGCCTCTTTTTCCTATGCGCCGGAGAATTCATTCAAATACAGCTTAGGGCAAACAGAAATAAACGGAGTGACTTTTATCAGTGTCAGTGGAGTGTTCACGCCAGACAAAGTAATATCGACCACCAATCCTACACCAACCCAACCGGCAGATTTTACAATTATCGACAATCCTAATAATTCCGGCAAAACTTTCTATGTTGTCAGAACAACCGATGGCATTGCCAACTATTTCGTAAATGGAACCATTGCACAACAATATGCCGAGCTTTGCAGCAATAACACTCCGGGAATGCCTTCTTATAACGGAACATACGCATTGGAAGAGAATACCTTTACTGATGGAATCTGTTACTTCCACATTTTCGTCAATGCCAATGCCACGTCACCTCAAGCGCCTTACAATGTTTACCGGAATCAGTATTTTAAGGTAAACATCCATAGTATACAAGCCCCTGGTAATCCTTCAGACAATTTCGATACCGGAGAAATACTAAAACCTGAAACATGGATAAGTACGGATATCGAAATCAATCCATGGGAGGTTTACGAAGAAGACTATGATCTATAATCCATCATTTTATCTGTGAAATGAAAGCTTGTTTAAAATGGATCATATTAGTTACCTGGTCATTCGCACTGACAGATTGTATACAAGAAGGCCTGCCGGAATGTATTCCGGACGAAACAGGTATCGTTCTTAAATTTCAATATCCGGCCGGCACAAATACCCCCGATAACGGAAATAGGGTCGATCGGTTATCTGTATTCATTTTTGACGACAAAGGTTTTTTCGTTTCACAAATAAATGATTCCCTGATATGGATCGATGATAATTATGAATTGGGACTTCCTTATACACAAGGAAGTTACCAATTTGTAACATGGGCGGGGTATGACGAGGCAACATACGGAACAACAACGTGCATTCCGGGACTAACGCATATAGAAGATTTTTTCTTGTTCCTGAAACGGGATACGGACAACCGGATTACAGTCCAACCCAAGTTGCTATATCACGGGATACATAAGACGGTAACATTGGATGAACGCGAAAAAAAGATTGTCCGGATAAATCTAAAACAGATTACGAACCATATCCGTGTCATTGCCTATAATTTGGACAAAGCCTTATCTCATAACATCTATATCGAAGATGATAATGGCAAATACGGATATTCATCTTCGTTTACCAATGACGACCGGATTCTTTATACGCCTGTCTATATGAGACCTGCACAAGAGAGCGATACGTTAACAGCAGATTTCAATGTAATGAAACTTGATAAAAACCGGATACCGCATTTACAGATAGTGGATGGAACAAACACCGTTTGCTACGATGAAGACCTTATCGGAGAACTTCTGAACAAAAATCCAGATATTAATTTAGAGAACGAACATGATTTCACAATTGAAATCTCATTCAAGGGTTATAGCCCGATCGGCATAAAGATTAACGGTTGGGATATAAAAGAAAGTGATGAGATGTAACCGCTTGAAAAATCGTGTAAAGTGCTGCGGATATTGAAAACCCGACAAACAAGCTATTCCACTAATTGTTTCAAGGTTCGAAACTTTTGTATCTGCGGTCGAAACTTCTGTGCCTGCGGTCGAAACTTTTGTGTCTGCGGTCGAAACTAAAGTTTCAACCGAGGAAACTAAAGTTTCAAGCAAGTGAAACAAAAGTTTCAAGGCAAGAAACTATTTGAAACTTTTGTTTCACAAAAAATATTCACTGAAACTTTTTACCAAATGTAAAAATACAGCTCTTATTTATACTTGAAATAAAAAGATTATAAAATAAAGTCAGTGCTATTTCTTTTATTACCTTTGCACCCAAACTGAACAGTTTTTATGTATTTTTTTAATTTATCTACGATGAAAAATATATTTACCACTTTATTACTCTGTGCAATAGCACTATCTGCAAAAGCACAACAAATGTATGAAAATAAAAACATCAATTATTCTTTTAATGTGATAGAAGCCGAAGCTGCCAAAGGAAATGTTTCGGCTATAAAGGCTTTGGGGGATTGTTATAATTATGGAAGGCAGTCTAATGCTACTTATCCAGGGGTTGTTGACTATAATAAGGCATTGGAGTGTTACAAAAAAAGTTCCGACTATGGTTATCCATGGGGGGCATGGGAGATCGCCCGTATGTATGAAGCAGGAAAGCTGAAAGACGCTGATGCGAAAAAAACTGCAGAAATGTGGCATGAAAAGGCGTTTAAAGAATTCAAAATCTATGCTGACCGGGGTGATGCAAATGCGATGGATAATCTATCGGAATATTATGCCGGTTATAATGGAGATAAATATCGAGACGGACTAAAAAACTTATATTGGTCGCTTTGCTCGCTTGAAGCGGGAAACCCAAGTGCGGCAACAAATGTTGCTTTTTGCTATACATACGAGAATGGGGTGGAAAAAGATACTGTATTTGCTCTGGCATGGCATGCGCGTTTTTGTATAGAAGCTGCTGAAAAAGGATGGCCTGTAGAAAAATATTTAGATTATAAGAAGCTTGCAGAAGCCGGTTATTCAAAAGCTGATTGGAAATGCCTGGCTGAACCTACATATTTGCCTATTCCACGTATATTAACGCAAAATGAAGACAGTATCAATGATGTGGTAATTTTTGCTGTCGATTTATTAAAAACACGGGCAGAGGATTTTAGAATAGCTTGTCGTACTCACAAACACATTACGGAAACCCCTGCCGATAATGAATCGTTTACGAGCAGTACAATACCTTCAGCAACGTACCAAGAAACGAAAACAAGCACTCAAAAACGCAAACGGAACTGGCTTTCAGCAATTGGACGCGCACTTGATGTTGTGAGTTCAGTAGCCGGCGGACAAAATGTAATGTCTGCATTGTCCCAATCTCTATCTGGTAATACAGCCAATGCAGCAATGGCACAGTCGTTCCAATATAGTGGCGATCAACGCAAAGGGCAGCAGGATTTCAACGGACGTATCATCAGAAATGAACTTACAGCTCCTTGCGTTTACGGGCAAGCACACTACACATGGTATGAAGATGGATATTGTTTCGTATATTCAGTGACAACATGTGTGGGCTGTTACGGGAAAAAGACATGTTACCTCTGCAACGGACAAGGCAAAATATATAATTCATACTTCAAAAACTACCAACAATGCACCATCTGCCAAGGAAGCGGAAGATGCAAGTATTGCCAAGGTGCAGGAAACCAAACAATGAGCAAGTTATGGGCTCCTGGTGAAGCAGAAGCTTATCAAGCAGCCAAAAGAGAAGTAGCGGCCGACGGCTATTCATCGTCAAGTAGTTTTTCGTCGTCATCTTCAAGTTCAGGAACATGTCCCAAATGCGGTGGTAAGGGATACAGGCCGGAATCATATACTTATGCTGCCGGTTCAAGCATGGCACCCTATCATAATGCCGGCGGGACCAATTGTTCCATTTGCAATAAAGCAACCGATCATTACCATTACCGCTGCACAGAATGCAAACGGCATTGATTCGCAAATAATCATATTCCCACACCCAAAGTCGTTTACACTAAGAGAGAATCTAAATGCCTGTCCGATAGGGCAGACATAAGGAGATAAAAAAAGTTCCACAAATCGTTGAATTTGTGGAACTTATCTGTTTACCATCTGGTTAGTTCAGCGGAAAGCGAGGGATTCGAACCCCCGGTACAGTTACCCGTACACCGCATTTCGAGTGCGGCCCATTCGACCACTCTGGCAGCTTTCCTTAGGTCGTTGTTTGCGAGTGCAAATGTAGGGAAAATTCAAATTCGTTGTCCTTTTAAGAGGATTTTTTTGCAAGAAAAAAAGGCATTCTCCTAAAAGAACGCCTTTTCCTTGTTAACGAATTTGCGAATTATTTGAAATAACGGTTGTATAGACCTTCAAATCCTTTACCGTGGCGAGCTTCGTCCTTGCACATTTCGTGAACAGTGTCATGGATAGCATCCAGGTTTAATTGTTTTGCACGAGTAGCAATACGTTTCTTATCTTCGCAAGCACCACATTCGGCATCTTTACGTTTTTCCAAGTTTGTTTTTGTATCCCAAACAACATCACCTAACAGTTCGGCAAACTTGGCAGCATGTTCAGCCTCTTCCCAAGCATAGCGTTTGAAAGCATCCGCTACTTCGGGATAGCCTTCGCGATCAGCCTGGCGACTCATAGCCAAATACATTCCAACTTCAGTACATTCGCCCATGAAGTGCGCATTCAAGTCTTTAATCATTTCTTCATCACAACCTTTAGCAACACCGATCACGTGTTCATCGGCAAAAGTCAGTGCTCCGGTTGTTTCTACCAATTCTTTAAACTTGCTCTTCGGCTGCTTGCATTGAGGACAGAATTCGGGAGCTTCATCACCTTCGTGTACATAACCACATACTGTGCAAATCCATTTCTTTTTCATCTTTGTCTTTTTTTATTGGTTGTATAATCTAAAACAGTTGTAACACTCGCTATTTGTTTTTTTACAAATGTAGGGAAACATTCTATAACAAGCCCTACAAAAACCCATAAATTTATTCTATCAGCTAATTGATAAAAACTATGATTTGCTCAAAATCCTTATTCCTTCAGCCACATATCCAACCACTCAAAGAATGTACGCTGCCAAAGCACGCCATTCTGAGGTTTCAACACCCAATGGTTTTCATCCGGATAGATCAACAGCTCGGCCGGAACACCTCGAAGGACAGCTGCATTAAACGCTGCCATACCTTGGTTGGCCAGAATACGATAATCCTTTTCACCGTGGATGCAAAGGATCGGGGTATCCCATTTATCGACAAACAGGTGCGGGGAATTGGCAAACGTACGTTGTGCCGTCGCATTCTGCTTTTCCCAGTAAGCGCCACCCATATCCCAGTTGGCAAACCACATTTCTTCTGTTTCGAGATACTGCATTTCCATATTGAAAATACCGTCGTGTGCAATAAAGGCTTTGAAACGTTTGTTGTGATGACCGGCCAACCAATAAACGGAGAAACCTCCGAAGCTCGCACCGACGCAACCCAGACGATCCTTATCGACAAACGGCTCTTTCGACATCTCGTCGATAGCAGTAAAATAGTCTTTCATGCACTGGCCACCATAGTCACCGCTGATCTGTTCATTCCATTCCATACCGAAACCGGGAAGGCCGCGGCGGTTCGGAGCCACCACGATATAGTCGTTAGCGGCCATAATCTGCATATTCCAACGATAAGACCAGAATTGGCTTACCGGACTTTGAGGACCACCTTCGCAGAATAATAAGGTAGGATATTTCTTATTCGGATCGAAATGGGGAGGATAAATCACCCAGGTAAGCATCTGCTTGCCATCCGTCGTTTTCATCCAACGCCCTTCCACCTTGCCGATTGCCAACTGGTCATAGATATGTTTGTTCTCCGTTGTCAACTGAGCCACTTTATTGTTATCAGCCAAATCGATCGAATAAATTTCGTCTCCCATGCTCAAAGAATGACGCTGCACGATCAGTTTGTTTTCACCTAACAGGGCTACCCCGGCATAATCGTACATTCCGGAAGTAAGCGGGGTGATCTTATTGCCATCCGCCAAATCTATCTTATAAACCTGAGATTCGCCATGCCATACCCCCGTAAAGTAAAGGGCTTTCGCATCTGCACTCCAGACGAACCCGTCTACATTGGAGTCAAAATCTTTGCTGGCAAATATCTTTTCGCCTGTTTCCAGATTCATGACCATCAAACGGTTCTGGTCAGACTCATAGCCGTCTCGCTCCATACTTTGCCATGCGATGAACTTGCCATCGGGAGAGTATTGGGGGTTCGTGTCATACCCCATGATGCCTTCGCTTATATTGGTCGTTTTTTTCGTACTCAGGTCATATACATAAATATCCGAATTGGTGGACAACGCATATTCCTTTCCTATCTTTTTACGACTCGTGTAAGCGACCTTGTCCGATGTTGTATTCCATGCCAGCTGTTCGATTCCACCGAACGGTTTCATCGGGCATTCAAACGGTTCGCCTTCCATGATATCGACAGGGTTGCTGATAGCCTTGCCATCAAAATCGGCAACAAAAGGATGTGGAGCCGTTGTCACCCATTCGTCCCAATGCTTGTACATCAGGTCCGTAACAATAATGCCGGTAGCCTTATCCAAGTCCGGATATTTATCTGCCGTACTCTTGACCGTCTTTACCTGTGAAATAAACAGGACTTTCTTTTCATCGGGAGAGAAGGCAAAACCTTCGATATCCCCGTCATATGTAGAGAGTTGTCTGCGGTCACTTCCATCCGGATTCATTTCCCAAAGCTGGCTGCTGCCGCTTTCATTGCAAAGGAAAGCGATTTTCTTTCCACCTTTGATCCAGACTGCTTCGTTTTCGGAGTAAGCCGTTTTCGTAATCTGCTTATTATCCGTTCCGTCTGCGTTCATGACAAACACTTCGCGGTTACTTCTGTTTTCCGGTACGCTGTAGTAGGCTACAGTGTACACTATTTTCTGTCCGTCCGGAGATACTTTCATTCCCCCGATACGTCCCATAGCCCAAAGCACTTCCGGCGTCATTCGTCCGTCTTTCACTTTAATGTCCGAACGCCCGATCACATTTTCGGTGTTTCCTTTCTGCTGAGACGCACGACCGCCCGTCTCAGTTCCATCCCCACTACAAGCTCCAAATAATAAGGATGTTGCCATAACCATTGTTCCGATAGATTTATTCATGTAGTTTATAATATATTGTGTTTTGGGCACGAAAGTACAAAATATAATTTATATCTTTGTCCCATTAATTTAAGAACTGAACAGTATGAATAAGATTTGGTTATTTGGAGCCTCCATGTGTATGGTTTTAGCATTAGGTTCTTGTAAACCTAAACAGAGTGCGTATAAGGCTGCTTACGAACAAGCAAAAGAAAAAGAATCGACAGCTCCGGTTGAGGTAGTCGAAGAAGAGGAAGTAGTTGAAGAGGTAACTCCGGTTTCTAAACCGAGAACATCCAACGTCAGCACACGCGCAGAAAGAATTAATGCTGCACAGGGTGAGGACGCAAGCAGACTGAAACGTTATAGTGTTGTTATCGGCAGTTTCAAGAACAAAACAAATGCTTACGCTTTGAAAGAACGTATGCAGAACGACGGATATAACGCTGTTTTGGGAGAAAACGAACAAGGCATGCTTCGTGTGATCGTTGCCAGCTTTAATGACAAGGCCGATGCAGCAGACAGCCGCGATGCAATCAAAGCAAAATATGCACCTAACTTTCACGATGCTTGGATTCTGGAAAGAAAATATTAAAATCCAATCTCTACGGTAATAAAAAAAGGATGAATCTTTAACCGATTCATCCTTTTTTTATTTGATCCGAACTATTAATCTAATTTCAACACAGCCAAGAATGCTTTCTGCGGAACCTCGACCGTACCGATCTGTTTCATTCGTTTCTTTCCTTCCTTCTGCTTTTCAAGCAACTTACGCTTACGGGAGATATCGCCGCCATAACATTTGGCCGTCACGTCTTTACGAACCGCCTTTATCGTTTCACGAGCAATGATCTTCGCTCCGATAGCCGCCTGAATAGCGATATCGAACTGTTGACGAGGAATCAGTTCTTTCAGCTTTTCGCACATACGCCGTCCAAAGGTCACGCTGTTGTCCACATGAGTCAACGTCGAAAGAGCGTCTACCGGTTCTCCATTCAGAAGAATATCCAGTTTAACTAATTTGCTCGGACGGAAATCATGGATATGATAGTCAAAAGAGGCATATCCCTTAGAGATACTTTTCAACTTATCATAGAAATCGATTACGATTTCACCCAATGGCATATCATAATGAATCTCGACACGATCACCGGATATGTATTCCTGCTTGATCAATATGCCGCGCTTACCCAGACAAAGTGTCATGATCGGACCGATGAAAGTCGTATTGGTAATGACTGACGCACGGATATACGGCTCATCGATATGATCGATCAATGTAGGATCGGGCAAACCGCTCGGGTTATGCACTTCCGTACAATTGCCTTTCTTGTCGTAAACCTTATAAGACACGTTAGGAACGGTCGTGATCACATCCATATTGAACTCGCGGTCCAAACGCTCCTGCACGATCTCCATATGCAACAATCCCAGGAAGCCACAACGGAAACCAAAGCCCAATGCCGCCGAACTTTCGGGTTGGAAAGTCAAAGAGGCATCGTTCAATTGAAGTTTCTCCAAAGAAGCACGCAAATTCTCAAAATCTTCGCTATCGATCGGATAAACACCTGCAAAGACCATCGGTTTCACTTCTTCGAACCCGGCAATCGCTTCCTTTGCCGGACGAGCCACATGGGTGATGGTATCCCCTACCCGAACCTCACGGGATGTTTTAATACCGGAAATAATATAACCGACATCTCCGGTACGGATCTCATCACGAGGCGACATCGTAAGTTTCAAAACGCCGACCTCATCGGCATCATACTCCTTACCGGTTGCTATAAACTTGACATGGTCTCCTTTATGGATCACTCCGTTTACAACTTTGAAGTATGCAATGATGCCACGGAAGGAATTAAACACAGAGTCAAAAATCAAACACTGCAACGGGGCTTCCGGATCACCTTCCGGAGCCGGCACTTTTTCGACGATCTTATTCAAAATGTCATAGACCCCTTCGCCCGTCTTACCACTCGCCCGGAGAATATCTTCCCGCGGGCATCCCAGCAGTTCGACAATCTGATCTTCCACCTCATCCGGCATAGCGCTCGGAAGGTCTATCTTATTCAAGACCGGAATAATCTCCAGATCATTCTCGATTGCCATATACAAATTGGAAATAGTCTGTGCCTGAATGCCCTGAGCTGCGTCAACAATCAGCAAAGCACCTTCACAAGCGGCAATCGAACGGGAAACTTCATACGAAAAATCGACATGCCCCGGAGTATCGATCAGATTCAGGATATATTCTTCTCCTTTATAATTATACTTCATCTGAATGGCATGACTCTTGATCGTAATGCCTCGTTCACGCTCCAGGTCCATATCGTCCAGAACCTGTGCCTGCAAATCTTTACCTTCTACTGTCTTGGTATACTCAAGCAAACGGTCGGCCAAAGTACTTTTACCATGGTCAATATGGGCAATAATACAGAAATTGCGGATATTCTTCATCTGCTAATTTTATTTAGGTATGCAAAGATAGAAATTTTAGGCTAAATTGTTATACATTTGGCATACCATTTGTTGTTAATAATATATGACACTACAAGAAATAAACAAAGCATACAACCGCATAATCGGTTCATTGGACAGTAAAGAATTAAAGAATGCCTTCGATTCTTTACAGGCTCTTATTGCAGGTAGTCGCGAATATTCTTTTCAGGATAAACTGAACGAATTGCAGGACACCTACAAGTATATGTTGCGCTACCGGATCGAAGGAGCAAAAGACCCGATGGAAGAGCAGATATACAACAACTTACAGGCTTCTGTCTATAAATTGGCCGATTTAGTCAAGCAAAAGGCTTTGGCAGTGGAATCTCCCCTATCCTTTTACAGCCGCCGAAGAAGTCTGAACATACAACCACCTCTCACCTATAAACAGCTGCACGGCCAATTAGCGTTGGAACATGAAGCCGGAAAGCACAAAGAGTGTGATACTTCGAATATTCTCCTCTTTAACAAAATATGGGTATCATCTTTTCTGAAGAAAGAAGAGGTGGAGGATATTCGCGGCATACTTCTGGACAATACATTGCCTTTCATAACCGGTTGCCAGATCGTTTCCGCCTTGATGTTGGGATTGCAAGAGGCATTCGACAAAGAGAAGATGCTTTTACTGTTCGACGCCGCCAACCATCCGGACGAAGAGATCAAAGCCAGAGCTTTGATTTCACTCCTGATCTCTTTATATACATATCGAAAACGGACCGACTTATACCCACAGATAGCCAACCGGTTGTCCGCATTGGCCGAAGTTCCGGGGTTCACCAAGACGATCCGCACAATCATCCTGCGCTTCATCTTAGCCCGCGAGACAGAAAAGATCACCCGCAAGCTACAGGATGAAATCATCCCGGAGATGATGAAACTAAGTCCGAAGATCAGCAATAAAATCAACTTGAAAGATCTCACCTCTGAGCAGTTGGGAGAAGAAATGAACCCGGAATGGGAAAACGTTTTCTCAGACAGCAATCTTGGCAAAAAGATGGAAGAGTTCGGAGAACTTCAGCAAGAAGGAGCTGACGTCATGCACTCGACTTTCGTTCATTTGAAGAACTTTCCTTTTTTCCGCGAGTTAAGCAACTGGCTGCTTCCGTTCACGATCGATCATTCTTATTTCGACGACCAGTTCACCCTGGATAACGAAGCTGAAAAGCAGATGCTCGACTCCATGACATTGGCGGCTTTTATGTGCAATTCAGATAAATACTCACTTTATTTCAGCATGATGCAACTGCCGAAAGAAGCCCGGAAGATGATGATGAACCAGTTCGACAGCCAAGCCACTGAAATGATCAGACAGAATAAAGAGGAATTGATCAGCAAACGTGGAAAACTGGATACGATCATCGGACAATACATACAAGACTTATATCGTTTCTTCAAATTATATCCAAGCCATTTGGATTTTACGGATATTTTCACAATGTCGTTAGACTTTCACAACCTGGCCATCCTGCGCCCTTACATATCGGACAAAGAGAGCCTTACGACCATCGCCGAATATTACCTCCGTAAAAATTATTTCAGTGACGCACTGACGATATTCAGCCAATTGGCGGAAACGGATCAGGATAGCGACATCCTATTTCAGAAAATCGGCTACTGCAAGCAAATGGAAGGGGACTTGAAGGGTGCTTTGGATGCTTACCTGCACGCTGACTTACTGAATTCCGAAAGCAAATGGGTGATCCGGCGAATCGCCGGTTGCTACCGTTCACTCAAACAACCGAAAGAAGCCCTGAAATATTACCATCGGTACGAAGCTTTAAATCCGGACAATTTGTCGGTTCAAATCAGCATCGGGCACTGCCATCTCGAACTAAAGGATTATAACGAGGCTTTGAAATGCTTCTTCAAAGTCGATTACCTGGACAACAAAAGCCATAAAGCATGGCGACCTATCGCATGGTGCTCTTTCCTGACAGGAAAATACGATCAGGCACGAAATTACTATAAAAAGATACTGGATAACCAACCCAACACACAAGACCTGCTGAATGCCGGTCATACAGAATGGGCCTTGCAAAACATCAAAGGAGCGCTTTCCTTTTACCAGCAGGCGGTGCAAAAGGAAAACGGCAACTTCCTTAAGTTTCAGGAACAGTTCAACCAAGACGTAGCCGATCTGCTGATTGCCGGTATTGAAGAGGCCGAAGTCGCTTTGATGCTGGACCAGCTAAGATATAAAATGGAAGGGGAGATTTGACAATCTCCCTCCCCTTTATCCTCTGCTTCCGAGGCTATCCGTATCAGGATTGAGCTCCTTTACGGCATCCTTCACTTCTTTTTCACCTATCGGGTAAGTCACGGCTACTTGTTGTACGGGATAGTCTTCTTTTTCCCTGTCTGACGCTTTCGATTCGGCATTCTCCGGAATTTTGGTAAAATCATTGTCCATATCATTCATTATTTATGTTTCTATAGCTATTCAACAATAAAAATGGCCCGGAAGTTCCGAGCCATTCAATCAACCAAAACAAAAAAAACTAAAAACCTAAACATCAACCATCTTTTTCTTTTTGTTCTACTCTACGTTAAGGTTTCCTATCACTAAACAATCTTTCTAACCTAAAAAACAACCTATTAATCGTGTATATATATATTTTTCCCAAGTTTCCTATTCCTCGTATGCCGGCCAAGCCCCCTCTTTCATGCAAACATAAGCAGCTGTACGAACGGCAAACTCATGCGCTTCTTTCAACGAAGCCCCTTTCAGCAGCGAGATGATCAGCGCACCGGAAAAAGCATCACCTGCCCCGACCGTATCAGCCACCTGCACTTCCGGGGTCTTCAAAGTCGATTCTTCATTAGCGGCATATATCGTACTGTAAGCACCTCCGGCAGTCAGAACCACCAAACGGAGATTATAGCGTTCTATAAACCAATGTGCCACTTCCTTGTCCGTTCCTTCCAAATGAAACATATCCCGCAGGACAAGCAGCTCACCGTCATTCACTTTCAGCACATTTGCGAGGTAGAGCGATTCTTCGATCAACTCTTTCGTATAATAATGCTGACGCAAATTGATATCAAAACAACGGTAAGCGTCGTCCGGGGCAAAAGAAAGAATTGCCTGTATCGTCTCTCTCGACTGTGTGGAGCGCTGTCCTAACGTACCGAAACAAATAGCATCTGCCCGTTCAGCCAGATCAATCGCATTCGATGTCGGTGAAAGATGATCCCAAGCTACACGTTCATTAATAATATAGTCCGGAACGCCATTCTGCAAAGTAACCTGTACCGTCCCGGTCGGATAAGGGACTTTCTCGATCAGATATCGAATCGAATTATTATCCAGTTCTTTAAGGATTTCATTTCCGAGTTCGTCATCTCCAACGGCACTGATTGCATATCCTTCCGCTCCCAGCCTTGAAGCATGGTAGACAAAATTGATAGGAGCACCGCCTGCTTTCTTTCCTGTCGGCAACATGTCCCACAGGAGTTCTCCTATGCCTACTACGACCGGTTTTTTATTGTTGACTTGCATTTGTTTTATTATAGTTTATTTGACAAGGATAATTCTGTTTTCCACGCTGCAAAGATAGAAGCCGATGACGGACACGACGATAACAAATGCTACAGGATTGATAACGTTTGTTACATAATACACTTATTTTCAAGCAACATATACAGATGTTACATAAATGTAACGAGCTTTATCAAAGGGAAGATATCATTCTTTTTCCAGATACTCCGTCGGAGTAATATTATAAACGGCTTTAAAGCATTTCGAGAAATAAGCAGGCGAACCGAAACCCGTCGCATAAGCTACCTCGTTCACATTCCCGGCTTTCCGGCGGAGCAGGGCAGCGGCTTTCTTCAAACGGTAGTTACGCAGAAAGTCAGTCGGCGTCACTCCGGCAAGTTCCTTCACTTTCCGGTAAAGATGCACGCGTGACAACCCCAACTTCTCACTTCCTTTCTCGATGCTGAAATCAGGATCGGCATACGACTCTTCTATCAGTTTCAAGAAACGATTCATAAAAAGATCGTCCATGCTTTCCGCTTTCTCCTCTTTCACGGAGACGACCGGCGAAGAAGCATCGCGGGCATAAGCCTCACGCAACCGGGCACGGTCTTCCAACAATTTGATGATATGCAATTTCACCACTTCTATATTAAACGGCTTCTGGATATACGCATCCGCACCGCCTGCGATACCGTACATCTGCTGCTTGTCGTCAGACAAGGCGGTCAACAACATAACCGGAAGATGGCTCAGGACAATATCCGACTTAATCTTGCGGCAAAGATCGAAACCGTTCATTTCCGGCATCATCACATCGCTGACAACCATCGAGACCTCTTCGTTCATCAACACCTCCAACGCCTTCACGCCATTATCGGCTACCAACACATGGAAGTTTCGTTTCAGTTCCGTCTGCAAGTAACCTCGTATATCCGGATCGTCTTCTACGATCAGAACCGTATAATCATAGGTACGTTTCAAAGCCGCCTGCATTTCGTCCGTGTTCAGATTGGCGACACCACTGGAAAGTTCGTTTACGGGAAGGTCGAACGTACAGGATTCGTCAAAATGAGATTTGCCTTTCAACAGTTCGACCGTGAAGACGGTACTCTTATGCGGGACACTCGTCACCCGGATCGTCCCCTTGTGCATATGGACGAACTCGCGCGTCAGATGCAGACCGATCCCCGTTCCTGTCACGTAGTTCTGGTCACCGGTAAAAAAACGGTCGAAGACGGAAGCTATGTTCTCCGGCGGAATGCCTTTGCCGTTATCTTCGACAGAAAGCTCGACCAGACCGTCTTTATCTTTCAGGCGGACCGTGATCGTCCCTCCATCCAGTGTAAACTTGAAAGCGTTGGACAAAAGGTTGGTCAGAATCTTCTCCATCTTGTCCCGGTCCACCCATATACTGACAGAAGGGCAGTCGTGCTCAAACGTGAAATGAATCTGCTTGGAAGCAGCCATCGTATCGAAACAAGATTTCACCTCCGCCACAAAAGCGACCAAATCCACCTCACTGACCCGCATATTCATCTTATTGCTCTCCACCTTCCGGAAATCGAGCAACTGATCCACCACCCTCTTCAGCCTCTCCGCGTTTTTTCGGATAATACGGATATCGTCTGCCAGCGAAGAACCTTCGGGCGCCTCTTTCGAGAGCTTATCGAGCGGACCGAGGATAAGCGTCAGCGGTGTCTTTATCTCATGCGTGATATTGGTAAAGAATTGCAGTTTCTGAGTCGTTGACTTCTCGATATAGCGGTTAGCCTCCGCCAATTCTTCTTTTTGCTGCTGTACCTGCAGATTCGTGCGCTTCAACTCACGGTTCTTCCGTTTCACCGTCCAGTTCACATGAATCACATACAAGGCAGACAAAAGCAACAGTCCCATCAACAAAAGAATGATGCCGACAGAGTTTTGAAGGAACGTATATTTGGAAAGCAAGCTCTCTAAATTCTCTCGTTGCAACTCGATCTGTTGCTGGTAGTCGACCACCTGTTCGGACTGGATGAACAGCGTCCCGGCATTGTCCTTATCGACCAAGGCCGAAGAGAGCAAATATTGCCGTGGCACCTCCTCTCCGTTCAATATCTGCATAGCCACACGGATAGCCAGGCTTCCACCCGTCGGATACAAGATCGAAGCGGCCAATTCTCCGTGCATGACGGCTTCCAACCCCGAACCATGTCCCGATACGGCATCGATCCCCACAAAACGAATCCGGTCTGCCAATCCGGGATGCTTCTTTTCGATCGCCCTGCGGGCAGCCATCGCCATCACATCGTTATGAGCGAACACGACATCCACTTCCTCCAGCGAATCCATTCTCGCAATGTCCTTCTCCACCGTTTCCGATTTCCATTTCCCGAATATATCTCTCACCTTAATGCGAGAGTTCAAGACATCCATAAAACCGCGATGGCGATCCTGTGCCGGAGAAGAGCCGGGCAAACCCCATATTTCCAACACGGTAGGATATTTCTCTTTCACCTGGCGGTTCACGAAAAAGCCCGCCTGCCGGCCGATATCGTAATTATTGCCGCCGATATAAGTCGTATATTCATCCGAACTGATCTTCCGATCTACCAGGATAGTCGGGATACCGGCACGATAAGCCTCGATCGCAATGGGAGTGACAGGTTCCGATTCGTTGGCTGAGATAATCAGCAGATCGACCTTTCGCTTTATCAGGCTGCGTATCTGCTCCACCTGCAACAAACTGCTGTCCGCCGCATCCTCGACCAACAGGGAGACACCCGGATATTCGGAGGCCTGCACCTTCATATCCAGCAGCATCGACTTACGCCAGACACCTTCAAGCGTACACTGCGAGACGCCAATAACATACTTTTTCTTCTCCTTCTTCTCCGAATCTGTTTTGCAGGAAAAACAGAGTACTAAAAGTAAGGCCAATAGAGCGTAATAAGTTAGAGCAGGTTTCATTCTGTTTTGTTTACAGGTTTCTACAAATGTACGGTTTTAACACGACTTTCCATCGATACTTCTACTTCTGGAATACTTTTGTCGAGCGGATCACGACGTCTTTCACCGGACGGTCGTTCTTGTCCGTCTTGACAAGCGACATCTTCTCGACAATATCAAAGCCTTCCACCACTTCCCCGAAGATCGTCACCGATCCGTCCAGATGCGGAACGCCACCGACAGTTTTGTAAATCTCGCGACGGTCGGCTGGAATCGTATAATATCCCAGTACATCGAGCGTATCTTCCAACATGACGAGCGCCCGGTTCTCCAACTCCGTCTTCATCGAATCGGCAGCCAAGGAAGGTTCCTGTTTCTTCAAACGATCCTGAAATTTATAGAACAACCAGTTACGGCGTATCTCGTTGATACGGGCTTCTTTCTGTGCCAGCTCTTCATCCGTCAACTTCTTCCCCTGCACGAAACAGAATTGCGTGCCGGCAGAGGCTCGTTCAATATTCACATCGTCGGTTTCCTTCGCGTCGATCAAAGCGCCGCGTTTATTAAAATGCTGGGGCAATATCTCGGCGGGAACGGTATAACCACCGTCACCATCGCCATAAAGCACATGAGGTTCATGCGCTTTGCTGGCCGGATCGCCGCCCTGAACGACAAAGTCCTTGATGATACGGTGAAACAGCATTCCTTCATATTCGCCTGACCGGCAAAGCTTGATGAAGTTATCACGATGCAAAGGCGTATCGTCATAAAGCAGGACCGTAACATCCCCCATTGAAGTACTCACCGTTACATAAACCGGCTTATCCGGATCCAACGGCTTCTCTGCACAAGAAGCCAAAGTCAACAAAGACAAACAAAACAATAATAATCGTGTTCTCATAATTTTCAATTTTCAAATACCAACATCTGACAATGCTTGCAATCGAACTGCAACCGGAGGCGCGTATCTTTATAAAGCAGATAATACGGTTCCTTATAGGGAGATTTGTTCTTCTGATAAGTAGGGCACCATCCCATGCTGTAGCGCAGGCAGTGTCTGGCAAACATCAGCGGAACATCTTTCCGGGGAGACAGTTCGAATGCCGGGTCGATCTGTTCCACTCCGTGATCCCGATAGAACGAACGGGCTTTCCCGTTGGCGACATTTCCCAAATAAGTCAGGCTGCGTTCGGGAAAAGGCCTCGATTCGGACGGAAGCACATGTTTCGCCGTCTCACGGGGATAACGGGCGCGGCGTGCTTCCAACAGCTTCTCCACCCCTCTACGGCGCATATCGGCGAGCAGAGAAGAGGGAACGAACCAGTTTTCAGACAAACCAACCATAACCTCCGATACCTCGAAAGGCGTATTCCCCAACTTGGACAGCTGTGTCCGGATATTATCCTGCTGCTCACGGCGAGCCGGCTCTTTCGCGAACGGCTCGGTCAGCATGATCCGCGCTCCCGTCTCATCTTCCATGCAAAGCGTGAAACCGAAGGGATTATCCAGAAACTCGATCTTCACGGACAACTTGCGTTCGGCTGAAGGTTTGGCGAGCAATTTATCAAATGCCTGGTCAAAATTGCGGTAAAGCGGAGTCTTGGGGGCAAGTTGCGGCATATCCAACGGGAACACCCGGTTTGCCTCCACCCGGTTTACACGAAAACCCTCCAATTCGCCTTTCTTATTGAAGAAGACAAGTCCGTCTCCGTTATTCAACTGCTTCAGGCCGGCAACGGTAAAGGAATTACCTTTGATCTCCTTGACCGTTCCGACAGGTTCACCGAGCGATTTAGGCGTATTGAAAGCGGTAATGTCCGCCGTCCGCCCCTCTAAAAGAAACGGGGTAAACCCGCGGTTAAAACTCTTTTCGGCTGCCGGCTCGAACGTATAGGTGCTTCGCCCGGCAGAAGCACGGCGATATTCCGGGCGACGAGACAAGACTGCGTCCAACTTCTTCCGGTAATAAGCCGTGATATTCTTTACATAGCCGACATCTTTCAACCGTCCTTCGATCTTGAGGGAAGAGACGCCTGCATCCAACAGGGCTTCCAGTTGGTCCGAACGGTTCATGTCTTTGAGCGAAAGCAGATGTTTGTTACTGACGATCTCCGTCCCCGCCGCATCGACCATCGTATAGGGCAGGCGGCAATATTGGGCACATTCCCCGCGGTTGGCGCTGCGTCCGCTCAGGGCGGCACTCAGATAACATTGCCCGCTATAACTGACACAAAGAGCACCATGCACGAATACTTCCAGCGGGACGGTAGTCGCTTCCGCTATCCGGCGGATCTCGTTCAGCGACAACTCACGTGCCAACACCACCTGCGTAAAACCGGCAGCTTCAAGGAAACGGACCTTTTCCGGCGTGCGGTTATCCGTCTGCGTACTGGCGTGAAGCGGGATAGGCGGCAGGTTCAGCCGGGTAATTCCCATGTCCTGAACGATCAGGGCATCCGTTCCGGCACGCCAGAGATCCCAGATCATCCGTTCGGCTTCATCCAGCTCCTCTTCTTTCAGTATCGTATTGAGCGTAACGTAGATACGGGCGCCATACAGGTGCGCATACTCGCAAAGTCCGCGTATGTCATCCAAAGAGTTGCCCGCAGCAGCACGCGCACCGAACTTGGGCGCACCGATATATACGGCATCGGCACCGTGATTAATCGCTTCAATCCCGCAATTGAGGTCTTTAGCCGGAGAGAGAAGTTCTATAGGACGGGATTTTGTTTGCATGATGTTATTTCTCATTATTTATTTCCCGCAATGAAGAACCGGATTCTTCATTGCCTTATAAGTCTCATAAATCGCCCAACTTGCTGATATCCTCGATGCGGAACGGGGTTTCCTGGTAAACGTAATAGTTCAGCCAGTTGGTGAACAGCAGATTGGCATGGCCACGCCAACGGACCACCGGTCCGAGAGCCGGATTGTCATTACGGTAATAGTTGCGAGGAATGGAAATAGGCAATCCTTTGTTCACGTCGCGCATATATTCGTCGTTGAGCGTGTAGGGCGAATATTCGGAATGCCCGGTGATAAAGAACTCGCGTCCTCCGCGCGCCATCGCCATATAGACACCGGACTCTTCGCTTTCGGACAAGAGCGTCAATCCGGGAACTTTCATCACATCCTCACGACGTATCTCCGTATGCCGGCTGTGCGGCACGTAGAACTCGTCGTCGAAGCCACGGAAGATCGGTACATAAGGTTCGCGCAACGTATGGCGGAACACGCCGAACATCTTGGCTGGCAGATCGTATTTGGGTATGCCGTAGAAATGGTACAACCCCGCCTGTGCCGCCCAACATATATATAAGGTAGACGTCACATGCGTACGCGCCCAGTCGAATATTTCGGTCACTTCCTCCCAGTAGTTCACTTCCTCGAAAGGCATCTGCTCTACCGGAGCACCTGTGATGATCATGCCATCGTAGAAATCATCCTGCATCTCGTCGAAATCTTTATAAAATTCCCGCATGTGTTCGATCGGTGTGTTCTTGGGAGTATGGCCCTTTATCTTCATAAAGTCAAGCTCCACTTGCAGGGGAGTATTACTCAGGAGGCGGACAAGGTCTGTCTCCGTCGTGATCTTCAGCGGCATCAGGTTCAGCACAACCACACGTAGCGGACGAATGTCCTGCTCAGACGCACGTAACGAGTCCATCACAAAGATGTGCTCTTTCTTCAACAGCTCAACAGCTGGTAAGTTCTTCTGTAGGTTTAAAGGCATTTTCTTTCCTTGAAATTATTTATATATGGCACAAAGATAGTGAGAAATTGACTTCCTTTGAAAATAAATCGTTGTTTCCCGCGTTAGTAGATTTACAATTAGATGGAATATGAAGATTCGTGCAATAGCAATACTACTATATATATTATTTTCGATACATGCTTTCGGGCAAGGACATGCCAAAATCAGCGGTTACATCCGCGATGCGGACGGCAATCCGTTGGACTTGGTCAATATTCGGGTCAAGAATACGTTAAACGGAGCGATGAGTAACGAAAAAGGGCACTACTCGCTTTCGGTCGCTACCGGCGACTCGGTGACGCTCATCTATTCATGCCTGGGTTACAACAAGGCCGAAAGGATCATTCCGCAGGTAACCGGCGACATGCGGCTCAACGTGCAGATGAACTACACCTCTATCGAATTGGGAGAAGTGACAGCGACCGCTATCCGAAGACAGACATCCACCCTTCAAACCCTCGATGCCGACCGCGTCAAGCTGCTCCCCGACCCTGCCGGAGGGAGCATTGAAAGCCTGGTCGTCACATTTGCAGGCGTTACTTCCAACAACGAATTAAGTTCACAATACTCCGTACGTGGCGGCAGCTATGACGAGAACATCGTATATGTGAACGGACTGGAAGTGTTCCGCCCGCTGCTCATCCGTTCAGGACAACAGGAAGGACTGAGTTTTATCAACCCGGACATGACGGAATCCGTCAATTTTTCTGCCGGAGGATTTGAAGCCCGTTACGGAGACAAGATGAGCTCCGTGCTGGATATCACCTACAAAAAGCCGAAAGGATTCGAAGGTTCGGCCTCTGCCAGCCTGCTGGGAGCCAATGCCTATGTGGGCAGTTCGTCCGGCAAGTTCACGCAGGTGACCGGTTTTCGCTACAAAACAGGACGTTCTCTTTTGAAAACGACCGACACGGATGCCGAATATGATCCGAATTTCATTGATTTGCAGACGTACATGACATACAAGTTCACCCCGAAATGGGAGATCAACTTCCTTGGAAACCTGGCCATAAACAATTACAAGTTCATTCCCCACACCCGCGAAACTTCTTTCGGAACGGTAACGAACGCAAAAAAATTCAAGGTGTTTATGAGTGGACAAGAACGGGACAAGTTCGAAACGCTATTCGGAGCGCTCACTTTAAAGCACAACCTGAACGACAATACGGAGCTCGGCTTGCAGGCCTCTGCTTTCACCAGCAAGGAAGAGGAAGGATATGACATTGCCGGCGATTACTGGTTGGGAGATGCGGCCGAAGAAGGCGGAGGTGAAATACAGAACTTATCCATCGCACGCTACAACGAACACGCCCGCAACCGCCTGCATTCCAACATCATGAACGTCGGCCACTATGGTGTCGCCCGTGTGAAAAACAACACGTTGAAATGGGGCGCCACCGTCCAGTTGGAAAAGATCAACGATAAGATCAGCGAATGGGAAAAACGCGACTCTGCCGGATACTCGTTGCCACAAGGAGGCGGAAACGTCAACGTGATCGCAAACCTGTTTTCGGATAATAAACTGGAAAGCACACGCATTTCCGGCTATTTGCAGGACATGTTCAAGTTCCGCACCAAACAAGGCCTGTTCACGCTGGTCGGCGGCATACGCGGCAGTTACTGGAGCTATAACAAGGAATTCATATTCAGCCCGCGTGCATCAATCGGTTTCATTCCTAATTTCGACCAGAACCTGACATTCCGCCTGGCTTCCGGCCTGTATTACCAATCTCCTTTCTACAAGGAACTGCGTACGACCGTACAGGACGAACACGGCAACAGCATCATACAGCTGAACAACGACCTGAAATCGCAACGCTCCATCCATGTCATTGCAGGAGGCGATTATACCTTCCGGGCATCCGGCCGGAACTTCAAAGTCAGTGCCGATATGTATTACAAAAAATTGGACAACCTGAACCCTTATACGGTAGATAATGTCAAGATCCGGTACTACGGCGAGAACTGCGCCCAAGGCCACGCAATGGGTCTCGATGTCAAATTCTTCGGCGAATTTGTTCCGGGTACGGACTCCTGGATCAGTTTCTCCCTGATGAAAGCGGAGCAAAGCATCCGAGGTAGCGAGTATGTCCCGATGCCCAACAGCCAAGGCTACAATGTATCGCTTTTTTTCCAGGATTATTTTCCCGGTTACAAACGCGTCAAACTGAATCTGAAAGGCGTCTTGTCCGGCGGCCTTCCCGTCACAGCCCCACGTACAGGCTACGAGGACGGTTATTTCCGCACTCCGACCTACAAACGTGTGGACCTCGGTTTTTCTTACCAGCTTGCCGGGGGAACGGATGCGATTATGGATCGCGGATTTTTCCGCAACCTCAAAAACATTTGGCTCGGACTCGACATTTTCAACCTGTTCGACATAAAGAACACAAGTTCCTATTATTGGATCACCAATATAGACAACCACCAGTACGCGATCCCCAATTACCTGACAGGCCGACAGTTGAATGTTCGTCTTATTGTTGATTTTTAAGCGTACAGTCCCAAATATATGCTTTTTAAACATATCCAAATCATGCTGATAAATATTAATGAATTATTTCTCTATTAATAAAAAGAGTGTACCTTTGTCCACATAGAACAAAAAACAATATTTAATCATTAAATTATTATTGACATGGAACTTACACATATTGAACATTTGGGTATCGCAGTAAAGAGCATCGAAGCTTGCCTGCCGTATTATGAAGAAGTTTTAGGACTGAAATGCTACAACATCGAAGAAGTTGCCGATCAGAAAGTAAAAACAGCATTCTTTAAAGTCGGTCAGACCAAGATCGAGTTGCTGGAACCGACAAGCGAAGACAGCACAATCGCGAAATTCATCGAAAAGAAAGGTGAAGGCATCCACCATATCGCATTTGCTGTTCCCGACGTACAGGCTGCATTGGACGAAGCAGAATCAAAAGGCGTCCGGTTGATCGACAAAGCTCCGCGCGGAGGTGCAGAAGGCTTGAGCATCGCATTCCTTCACCCGAAATCGACTTGTAGCGTTCTGACCGAACTTTGCATGCCGGGGAAATAAAAACCAATTGACAATGGATAATTGACAATTGGCAATTAAATAGTTCATTTCTAACAACAAATCTATAATACAATGAGTAACCAACTTGAAAAAGTAAAGGAGCTTATCGCCCTTCGCGAAACAGCTCGTTTAGGTGGTGGAGAGAAAAGAATTGAATCTCAGCACAAAAAAGGTAAATACACGGCACGCGAGCGTATTGCCATGTTGCTGGATGAAGGGAGTTTTGAAGAATTCGATATGTTCGTACAACACCGTTGTACAAACTTCGGCATTGAAAAGACCAAGTATCTGGGTGACGGTATCGTAACCGGCTACGGTACGATCGACGGACGTTTGGTATATGTTTATGCCCAAGATTTTACCGTATTCGGCGGTGCTTTGTCAGAATCATTGGCCATGAAGATATGCAAAGTCATGGATCAGGCAATGAAGATGGGCGCTCCCGTTATCGGTTTGAACGATTCGGGTGGCGCACGTATCCAGGAAGGTGTTAATGCTTTGGCCGGTTATGCTGAAATCTTCCAACGCAATATCCTGGCATCCGGTGTTATCCCCCAGATTTCCGGTATCTTCGGCCCGTGTGCCGGTGGTGCGGTCTATTCTCCTGCCCTGACAGACTTCAACATCATGACCCGCGGAACAAGCTACATGTTCCTGACCGGTCCGAAAGTAGTCAAAACCGTTACAGGCGAAGACGTGACACAGGAACAGTTGGGCGGTGCAAGCGTACACACGACCAAATCCGGCGTGGCTCACTTCGCAGTCGATACGGAAGAAGACGGTTTGCAGTTGATCCGCAAATTGATCAGTTTCCTGCCACAAAACAACCTGGAAGAAACTCCGCTGATCGAATGTAAAGATCCGATCGACCGCCTGGATGACAACCTGAACGACATCATCCCTGACAACCCTAACCAGGCTTATGACATGTATGAAGTTATCGGGACCATCATCGATAACGGCGAGTTCCTGGAAGTACATGCCGACTATGCAAAGAACATCATCGTAGGGTTCGCCCGTTTCAACGGCCAGACAGTCGGTGTCGTAGCCAACCAGCCGAAAGTAATGGCAGGCTGCCTGGATAGCAACGCTTCCCGCAAGGCAGGCCGTTTCGTCCGCTTCTGCGACGCTTTCAACATTCCATTGGTTACATTGGTCGACGTACCGGGATTCTTGCCGGGTACAGGCCAGGAATATAACGGTGTCATCCTGCACGGAGCCAAATTGCTTTACGCTTACGGCGAAGCTACAGTGCCCAAAGTAACCGTAACATTGCGTAAATCTTACGGTGGTGCCTACTGTGTGATGAGTTCCAAACATCTGCGCGGTGATATGAACTACGCATGGCCGACAGCCGAAATCGCTGTTATGGGCCCGAGCGGTGCCGTAGAAGTCATCTTCGCAAAAGAAGTGGCTGCCTCGGAAGATCCGAAAGCTTGCGCTGCTGAAAAAGAAGCCGAATACAAAAAAGCATTTGCGAACCCGTACAATGCTGCTCAATATGGTTATATCGATGATGTTATCGAACCTCGTAACACTCGTTTCCGTATTATTCGCGCTTTACAACAATTGCAGACTAAGAAGTTAAGCAATCCTGCTAAGAAACATGACAATCTGCCTCTATAATTCTTAAAACAGGAAATGAATATGATCAATAAGAAAATAGGGGTATTGCTGCTGTTTGCCTTGCTCGTTTCATTCGGGGCAAAAGCACAGCGTGCAACCTCCATGCGAATCAATGAAGTGCTGGTCATCAATGAAGATAACTTCGTTGATGATTACGGCAAACGCCATGCCTGGATCGAATTGTTCAACAATTCGGCCGGTTCGGTCAATATCGCCGGTTGTTACTTGACTGACGACAAGAGCAACCCTAAAAAATATCCGATTCCTAAGGGCGACGTTCTGACAGTCATTCCTCCCCGCCAGCACACCTTGTTCTGGGCGGATGGAGAGCCTAATCGAGGAACATTCCATGTTAATTTCACTCTTGACCCATCAAAAGAAAATTACATTGCTTTATATGATGCAGACGGTAAGACTTTGATCGACGAGATCGTTGTTCCGGCTTCACAGAAAGCGGATGTCAGCTATGGTAGAACGTTAGATGGAGAAGGCAAATGGGCAACTTTATCAAAAGTTACTCCCAGCACCAACAACGTGACATTGGACTCTAACGAGAAAATCGAGAACTTTAAAGAAAATGACTCTTGGGGTATCGGTATGACCTTGACTGCCATGGCAGTTGTGTTTTCCGGACTATTCCTGTTGTTCATCATCTTTAAACAAATCGGCAAACTCTCGATTGCTGCCAGCAAACGCAATGCACAGAAAGCAGCCGGGGAAGCCGTCATTGCAGACAATGCCGGCCAGGAATCCGGAGAAATCTTTGCGGCTATCGGTGCAGCTTTGTATGAAATGAGCGATGACAACCACGACATCGAACACACGGTTCTGACGATCCGTAAAGTTCAAAGATCTTATTCTCCGTGGAGCTCCAAGATTTATGGTCTGCGTGAAGTTCCCAAAAAGTAATTATCTCTAAAAACAAACAAGAATGAAAAGTTTTAAATATACTATTAACGGTAACGTATATAAAGTACACATCAACTCGGTAGTGGATGATATCGCAGAAGTAGAAGTAAACGGTACGCCCTACCAGGTAAAAATGGAGAAACCGGCGAAAAAACAAATGGTTACGCTGAAACGTCCGGCTCAGGCTCCAACCACGGCAAGCGGTGAACCGGTTATTTCACGCCCGGCAGCCTCAACCACCAAAGGAGCTGTCAAATCTCCGCTGCCAGGTGTCATCCTACAAGTTAACTGCAAAGTCGGTGATGCTGTCAAGAGAGGCCAGAATCTGCTTGTCCTCGAAGCCATGAAGATGGAAAACAACATCAACGCCGACCGTGACGGCAAGATCATTGAAATAAAAGTAAACAAAGGGGATTCCGTACTGGAAGGTGCTGACCTCGTCGTAATAGGATAATATTATGTTAGGATCAGTATTATTACAGGCAGCAGGTGCGGCTCATGAAAGTTTTCTCCAGTTCTTGGGTGAAAACTTGGAGTTGTTCCTCACTTATACAGGAGTCTACAACGCGACACCGGGTCACATCATCATGATCCTCGTCGGTCTGTTGTTTATTTTCCTGGCTATTAAATATGAATTCGAGCCTATGCTCCTTATCCCTATCGGGTTCGGTATCCTGATCGGTAACATTCCGTTCAAAGATGCAGGATTGCAAGTAGGTATTTACGAACAAGGTTCTGTGCTGAACATCCTCTACCAGGGTGTAACCTCCGGATGGTATCCGCCGCTGATCTTCCTCGGGATCGGGGCTATGACCGACTTCTCCGCCCTGATCTCCAATCCTAAGTTGATGTTGATCGGTGCTGCAGCCCAATTCGGTATCTTCGGTGCATATATCATCGCCCTTCAGATGGGATTCGAGCCGAACCAAGCCGGTGCTATCGGTATTATCGGTGGTGCAGACGGCCCGACAGCTATCTTCCTTTCCTCCAAGTTAGCTCCGAACCTGATGGGTGCTATTGCGGTATCGGCCTACTCTTATATGGCATTGGTTCCTATCATCCAGCCACCGTTCATGCGCTTGCTGACCACGAAGAAAGAACGTCTGATCCGTATGAAACCGCCGAGAGCCGTTTCATCAACGGAAAAGATCGTATTCCCAATCGTTGGTCTGTTGCTGACTTGCTTCCTGGTTCCTTCCGGTCTGCCTCTGTTAGGTATGCTGTTCTTCGGAAACCTGTTGAAAGAAAGCGGCGTGACACGTCGTTTGGCTGAAACAGCCCGTGGTCCGCTGATCGATACGATCACGATCTTGTTAGGTATCACGGTAGGTGCTTCCACGCAGGCAACCCAGTTCCTGACTTTGAACTCCATCAAGATTTTCGGTTTGGGAGCTTTGTCTTTCGTGATCGCAACTTGCGCAGGTATCCTGTTCGTGAAGTTCTTCAACCTGTTCTTGAAAGAAGGCAATAAGATCAATCCGCTTATCGGTAACTCCGGTGTGTCTGCCGTGCCCGACTCTGCCCGTATTTCTCAGAACGTAGGTCTGGAATACGATCCGACCAACTACCTGTTGATGCACGCCATGGGTCCGAACGTAGCAGGTGTAATCGGTTCTGCCGTAGCAGCCGGTATCCTGCTGGGATTCTTAGCATAATCAAATTCATACAACATAGAAGAGCCTCCATATCGTTTGATGCGGAGGCTTTTCTTTGCAACCGGCCTTATCAGATATTTTGTTCGATGGTCATCGGGTCTGTTTCAGGATTAGCTTCCTGCTCCAATGTCGTTCCCAAAAACAACCAGATCATTAGCAGGACAATCGCAATCACCACCCCGAAGATCAGCAGTACATTCGTATTCTTTCGTCTCATGTCTATTCTTCAATATTGATTTGCAGATAAAACAAGGCAATTCCTTTTTTGGTTTAACCGTTCTTTACTATTACTCCTTATTTAACAGAGCGGACATTATAACAAGAGACATGTTTCACCTCAAATACTATCATACTATCATAATCAATCAGAACTAACTGATTATAAACATAAAACAACCATGATAGTCTAATTATCAACTATCATGGCTACTATCATACCATCATATCGCCAATAGGCAATACTATAAAAATCAATCGTTTAATTCTTCCACATAATAACAAGTTCCCTTCACCATGCGTTTATTTGGAACGTTATTCCGCTTTAAAAGCTTGCCAAAATTGAGGATCATCGTTTTTGTTATGTTAAAACCGGGATGTTTTTCTGCAATCATGTCCAATATCTCGGATGCCAAGAGCGGCTTTACCGCTTCAAGGTCCTCTGCAATCTTAAAATAACGTAAGAACAGTTGCTCTTCGGCCGGCAGCTGCTGGAAATCCTTATTGTTTTCGGTGATCAGCGCTTCTTCCTCCGGAGTAAACCAAAAACGTTCTCCCCGCCTCAACAATTCTTTCGCCTCTGCATACAACTGCTCATAATCGACCGGCTGGGCATAATCGATCCGCCCTTTTACCTCCACGCAAATGAAACGCCGACTTCCGGTCGGATCTGTCAGCAAGTCGTAATTGTTGCTGGTCGCAATAAATGTTGCATAACGGCGCAGGTTACGATTGGAACTCTGATAAGGCAAGCGGGTATTCACAACCGCTTTTTGCAGGATATGTTTCAAAAAACTTTGGTGGGAGCTTTTTACGGAATCAAACTCATCAATATTAATCAAAGCATACCGATGCAGGGCCAGTTCTGCCTCACGCCGATTACCGAAATCAATACTGTCCGTATAATAAGGCCGTAACACAGGGGGCAACAAATTCAAACAAAACGTGGATTTTCCGCAACCTTGATCGCCGACCAACAAGGGTGTCGTGCTGTTTCCATGTACCAAATCCAGTTCCATCCAATGCGCGACCATACTCAGAAACCAACGATAAAAAAGATCGCCCCATACCGGACTATCACAAGAAACACGTCCGGCCAATGCCCCGATATGTTCTTTTCCATCCCAAACCGGAAGATTTTCAAGAAAATGGTCGATCGGATGATACACCGGAATACGATCGGAATTAACATACCGGTCGATATCCTTGTCCCACACATTCAGCCCCTCCTGTTGCGCCTCCAAACAAATGGAATTACGCACCTTCATCGTGTAAGGCTTAAAAACAAACTGAATCACCGAACGATCCAGATATTCCACCTCCCCGCTCATCTCATTAAACCGGAAAAAGTAACGTCGGTTCATGAATTCGTCCAGTTGCAACACCAATGACATGGACGGTGGAAGAACCGAAAACGGCTCTATCGGTCTCGATAGGTTTTGCAAAGTATAAGCCGAACGGAATGTCGCACGGATATCCACCTTGTATTTCTTCAAAGCCTCGTAGCGCAACGTCCAGCTCACCGCCTCCTCCTCCGGTATCCCCAGTCGGCAACAAGCCTGGCCCAGTTCGATAAACAACGCCTGCAAGTCGCCTTCGGGATTTTCCTCGAACCGCCGTACCATCTCCAACAGGGTTACGCTGAACAAAGTGGCGATCTGTCCGTTACGTTCCACACCGGGAACCATCCTGTCCAACGGATCTGCCGGAGGCGCCTGCACAATTTTCAAGTCACCCCCGTCCGGCATCTGCAAAGGCTGTTCGATCCTGATCGCCACCGCATCAGGATTGTAATATGCATCCGGATCGAAACTGAACCGGCATCCCCGCGATACCAATGGTTCTTTTAAAGAAATAATGCTTCTGAGTTGCGGTTGGTAATGACGGACCGCCAACTGGTAAGCCGTTGCATGAAACAAGCGTGCCTGTTCTTCCCTTTTAGGCAAAGTTCCATCCGGAAGAGTAAAAGGGATCACGATCTTGACCGAACGTCCGCTTAACCCGACAAAAGCCAATAAAGTCTGTGGCAATGCGGCAGCTTCGCCACGGACAGCCTCTGCCTCCGCCAAGCTCCCCAATGCGTTCACTTCCAACAAGACATACCCGTTATAACGCCTCAACATCCTCTTCCCGTCATGCTTCTTGTAAGTTGCGGCAAAGACTAAAACCGGAAGTTTTCCCGTCAAATCTGTCGTCCGTGCCAAAAACGCCATATTCAGTTTCTGGCGGGCGAACAAGGCTTCTTCCGCCCCTTTCTCCTCTTTCAGCAACCCGGCGATATAGCCGATGTCGCGCGAGCATATCCGCAACTCACCTTTCTTATGTCTGTAAAGTGTCACCTGCATCACCTAAGTCTCCTCTCAAATTTGACAAACTTCATTCCTTTACGCACATCCGAAGCCATCCGGAAACAGACACGGCGGGCTTTCACCCGATGAGGCGTACAATCCTTCGGGTTCTCATACCCTTCGCTACCGGCCGACAAATAGAAATCGCCAAAACCGTCCAACTCGACCGAGTAACCTTCTCCCAATCGTTCCAAGATCACATTTCCCACCTCGCATACGGCCGCAAGGACATCTCCCGGACTCAGCGAGCAGCGATCTGCTACCAATTCGGCTAATTTTCTTGTCGTGATCCGGCCACAAGTGACCGGTACTCCATAATAAAGGGACTTTTTTGCATCTTTTGTCTTATCCACTTTTTGCCGGACTACATAAAAATGTGCCATAATATACTACGTTTAACATTAAACAATGTATGAAAAACTCACTAACACCCCCATTTTAACAGTCTACAGACCCCCATCTCATCTATGTCGAGACCCGGATCTCGATACCCGACAGACCCGGATGTCCAGCTAAAAAGGATATACAAATATACGCATTATATAGGCAATAACCAAGGATTATCAAGTGTTTTCAAACACAAATGGCAAACATTGACAAATATTATCACAGACTGTCAAAGGCATATTGATTTATGATAGTATGATAGTTCATATGATAGTATAAAACAGCATACTATCATATGCTATTTTGTTGAATGTATTATCTTTATGATAAAACATGATAGTATGATAGTATATATCATATAGATTCTATAGTGTGTAAAACATCAACCTAAAGAAAAGCCATGTACACGAATCATGTTATGCTAAGCTGCATTTGCCAAATTGAATTTCTAATGTTTTGGTACAATCAAAAATACGCTTTCTTCTTCATCCACCAATATACTCCTACACATATCAAACATGAAAGCATAGATCCTATACATGTACTTAGCCCCATAGGATAGAGCGTCTCCGGATACAGGGTTGACGAGAGCCAGGCAAGAGGGATACGAGCACAGACTATCGAAACGCTGTTGTGTATGAAAGATATGACGGAGAAACCACAAGCCGTGAAGAAACCACTGAAGCAGAAATGCAAGCCTGCGAAGATACAATCCCAAACGTAGCCGCGAAGATAATCCGCACCCTGTGCCAACACTTGTGCATTGTCCGTAAATATTCCGACAGCCAACTGTGGAATAAATTGCAGCACAACCGCACACACCACACCATAGCCAGTGGTTATCATCATAGCGGTACGCATGGTTCGCTTGGCACGTTCCATATTTCCCGCTCCGATATTTTGCGCGGAAATGGCAGACACGGTAGAGAGCATAGCTGAAGGGACGATGAATACAAGACCGATGAATTTCTCCACGATACCTACGGCTGCCGCATCAATGAGTCCACGTTGGTTGGCTATAACTGTAATGGCAAGGAACGATACTTGTATGAATCCATCCTGCATGGCTATCGGCACACCTATCTTCAAAATATTTTTTATCACGTCACGGTGTGGATACAGGTCGGAACGTGATACGTCCAGTATTCCACGATGGCGGCGTATCGTCACAAAGGCAAACAACACGCTTGTCATTTGCGACAAGGTCGTACCAAGGGCAGCCCCCATTGCGCCAAGCTCGAAGAAACCGATGAAAAGATAGTCGAGAGCGATGTTTATCACACATGCCACAGCTACGAAATACATCGGACTGCGCGAGTCGCCCAATCCACGAAATATCGAGGAGATGATGTTATAGGCGATAATGAATGGTATGCCGGTGAAACACACCGTGAGATAATGCTTCATGCCATCGACTGCCTCTGCCGGCGTGTCCATCACGCCCACGATCCATCCTCTCAAACATAGCAGCACAACCATCAGCACGATGGCAATGATAGCAAACATGGTTATCGTGTTGCCGACAATGATACGTGCCCTCGGGCTGTCCTTTGCGCCTACGGCACGTGCGGTGAGAACAGTCGTCCCCATGGCAAGCCCGATGAGCACCACGGTTACCATATACATCACTTGTGCACCATTTGACACAGCAGTGGTACTGTCCACATCGCAGTACTGTCCGATGACATAAAGGTCGGCAAGTCCATATAAGATTTGCAAGAAGTAAGCGAGCATATATGGCAAAGAGAATGTCATGATGTTGCCGAGGATGCTCCCTTGAGTTAAATCTTTTCCGTTCATCTCTTTTCAATTATTTATGGCGCCAATGAAAGACAGAGCCAGAATCGTAGCCGACATCGGAATGATCATTGTTACCACAGGGGGACGATTGATTAAGAGGGGAACTTAGTCCAATCCCCTCAACACCTTATTCTTTGCAACCGTCGCCTGAAATTCTTTCAAGTAGAAAGGTTCGAAATAGGCCGTGTCTTCAAACTTGCCAGTGGCAAAGGCTTGTTCTGCCAACGGGATCATGTTTACGGCGAGCGGATGGATGTTCTCGATAAAGAGGGCGTTCGGAGAAGTTATGACCGGTTTGCATTTGGTGGCACCGTTACCAAAGAAACAAACTTTCCCTTTTTCCAGGAAAGAAGCATACGTTCCGGCTTCGACTATATCGGCCGACACCGGGCGGACAGGCGTCAAAAATGCATCGTAAATAGCGGCATAGACTTCCATACGCCGGGCATCCAACATGGCACAATACAGGCAATCGCCAGCAGGCTTGTTCTTCTCAATAGCAGTTGCAGCCAGGATATCCAACGTATGAATACCGATCAGAGGAATACCGAAGCCAAAACAAAGGCCTTTTGCGACAGACACGCCGATACGTAAACCGGTATAAGAACCGGGACCGCTGCTGACCGCTATGGCATCCGGAGCTTTCCGGCCTTTCATTTTCAATACAGAAAGAGCTTCTTCCACAAACACGCCTAACAGGGCTGCATGCGAAGGACCGTCAAACGAGGCCTTCTCAAAAAGGACTTCACCATCCATAGACAATGCTACGGAACAAACAGATGTCGATGTTTCGATATTTAATAGACAAGACATAATAATTGACAATTGGCAATTGGCAATTGACATTCATTATATAATGTATCAAAAGCCAATTGATTGATAATGGATGCAAAAGTATAAATAATTGTCAATTGTCGATTGTCAATTGTCAATTGATTAGTTATCTTTGCACAAATTTTTAGAACAATGATACAATCAATGACAGGATTCGGTAAGGTTACAACCGAACTCCCTTCTAAAAAAGTAACCGTAGAAATAAAGGCTCTGAACAGCAAGCAACTGGATTTGTCTACCCGCATTCCTTCCATCTACAAAGAAAAAGAAATGCAAATACGCAGTTTGTTACTCCAATCGCTTGAACGTGGAAAAGTCGAATTCAATATATTCATCGAGTATATCGGCAAAGACACACCCACACAAATCAACCTGGCTGCGGTGGAAAACTACTACAATCAAATCAAAGATATCGCCGGCCACCTGAACATCGGGCTTCCCTCCGATTGGTTCCAGACACTGCTCCGCATGCCGGACGTGATCAAGACAGAGGCCCAGGAAGTAAACGAAGAGGAATGGGACGTGGTTGAGAAAGCGATCAAAGAGGCCATCAAGCATCTCTGCGATTTCCGTATCCAGGAAGGCGCCATGTTGCAAAAACTGTTCGAACAGAAAATTGCCAACATAGCCCGTCTGCTATCAGAAGTGGAACTGTACGAAAAAGAACGGATCGAAAAGATCAAAGCCCGCATCATGGATAATCTCGAAAAGATTGCCGGACAGGACTACGACAAGAACCGGTTCGAACAAGAGATGATCTATTATATCGAAAAACTGGACGTAAACGAGGAAAAGAACCGCCTGGACAATCATCTGAAATATTACATCAGCACGATGGAAAGCGGACACGGACAAGGCAAAAAGCTCGGTTTCATCGCTCAGGAAATGGGACGAGAGATCAATACCCTCGGTTCGAAAAGCAACCATGCCGAAATGCAAAAGCTCGTCGTCCAGATGAAAGACGAACTGGAACAGATCAAAGAACAGGTGTTAAACGTATTATAAAAACGATATATGGCTGGCAAACTGATCATATTCTCCGCACCGTCCGGATCGGGCAAATCCACGATCATCAATTTTCTGCTGAAGCAGAACCTGAACCTGCATTTCTCCATCTCGGCTACCAGCCGGGCTCCGCGCGGGACGGAAAAGGACGGAGTGGAATATTATTTCCTTACGCCGGATGAATTCCGCACCCGTATAGCGGCTGGTGATTTTCTGGAATACGAAGAGGTCTATACCGATAAATACTACGGCACGCTGAAAAGCGAAGTGGAAAGAAGATTGGCAGGAGGTGACAACGTCATATTCGATGTCGATGTCGTAGGCGGTTGCAACATCAAGAAGTTTTATGGCGACCGTGCCCTGTCGGTTTTTATCCAGCCCCCCTCGATCGAAGCCCTGCGCAGCCGCCTGGAAGGACGCGGAACGGATGCTCCGGAAGTAATCGAAAGCCGTATTGCAAAAGCTGAGTTCGAACTGGGATTTGCCGACAAATTCGACGTAATCATAGTGAACGATAAGCTGGAAGCAGCCCAAGAAGAAGCATTAAAAGTGATAAAAGAGTTTCTTGAGAAAGCATGAACGGCAAGAAAACCGGTATTTATTCAGGATCATTCAATCCGGTTCACATCGGCCACCTGGCATTAGCCAACTGGCTATGTGAATTTACCGAACTGGACGAATTATGGTTTCTGATCACCCCCCACAACCCGTTAAAAGAGAAGGACGAGCTAATGGATGACCGGCTCCGCTACGAACTGGTAAAGAGATCCATCGCCGGCTACCCCAAGTTTCACGCCAGCGACTTCGAGTTTTCCCTTCCGAGACCCACTTATACCATCCGTACGCTCCGTGCATTGGAGGCGAGTTTTCCGGACCGTGAATTCTATTTCATCATGGGTGCGGACAACTGGAAATCCATTACCCGCTGGGTAGAATACGAGGCCATCATATCCAATTATCCGATCTTCATCTATCCGCGCAAAGGATTCGATATCGAAATACCGGCCGGATATCCTCACATAAAAAAGGTTGACGCCCCTTTGATCGAAATATCCTCAACCTTTATACGTACAGCATTCGAGAGCGGGAAAGATGTCCGTTTCTTTCTGCCCGAAGCCATACGAGACCAATCTTTCCCATTACAAAACAAGACCTTTTAGGGACATAAAGCATAAAGTCACATTCGTTTTTAGGCAATAAGTAAGAAAAGTTTTGTATTTTTGCCCCGTATTATACAAAATAATAGCGTAATGAATCTATTAGAACTGAGTGAACAGGAAATCATAAGACGTAACAGCATGGAGCAGTTACGCCAGATGGGGATAGAACCTTATCCCGCAGCCGAGTATGTAACGAACGCATTTTCCAAAGAGATAAAAGAGAATTTTAAAGACGATGCAGAACCCCGTCCCGTAAGCATTGCGGGCCGTATCATGAGCCGCCGTATCATGGGAAAGGCATCCTTCATGGAATTGCAGGATTCAGAAGGCAGAATACAGGTTTACATCTCTCGTGATGACATTTGCCCGGAAGAAAACAAAGATCTGTATAACATCGTTTTTAAGAAACTGCTCGATATCGGTGATTTTGTCGGGATTAAAGGTTTCGTATTCCGTACGCAGATGGGTGAAATTTCCGTCCATGCACAAGAGATAACGGTATTATCCAAATCACTCAAGCCGCTACCGGTCGTCAAATACAAAGACGGTGTGGCATACGATGGATTCAACGATCCGGAATTGCGCTACCGCCAACGTTATGTCGACCTGGTGGTAAACGACGGTGTAAAGGATATTTTCATGAAGCGTGCTGCCGTCATCAAAACAATGCGTACGGCTTTGGACGAAGCCGGATATACGGAAGTGGAAACACCGATCCTGCAATCCATTCCCGGAGGGGCAAGCGCACGTCCGTTCATCACACACCATAACTCGCTGGATATCGACCTCTATCTGCGCATCGCAACCGAACTGTATCTGAAACGATTGATCGTCGGAGGTTTCGAAGGCGTTTACGAAATCGGCAAGAACTTCCGCAACGAAGGTATGGACCGTACACACAATCCGGAGTTCACCTGTATGGAGCTTTACGTTCAATACAAGGACTACAATTGGATGATGAGCTTCACCGAACGGTTACTGGAACGTATCTGTATCGCCGTCAACGGCACAAGCGAAAGCGTTGTCGACGGCAAAACCATCAATTTCAAAGCACCTTACCGCCGTCTGCCGATCCTGGACGCCATCAAGGAAAAGACAGGCTACGACCTGAACGGCAAGAGCGAAGACGAGATACGTGCGATCTGCAAGGAACTGAAACTCGAAATAGACGAAACGATGGGTAAAGGCAAGCTGATCGACGAAATTTTCGGTGAATTCTGTGAAGGCACGTTTATCCAGCCGACCTTCATCATCGACTATCCGGTCGAGATGAGCCCGCTTACCAAGATGCACCGAAGCAAACCGGGATTGACCGAACGCTTCGAGCTGATGGTCAACGGGAAAGAATTGGCGAATGCCTATAGCGAGTTGAACGACCCGATCGACCAAGAAGAACGTTTCAAAGAACAATTGCGCCTGAGCGAAAAGGGAGACGACGAAGCGATGTTCATCGACCAGGATTTCTTGCGTGCCCTGCAATTCGGTATGCCTCCGACATCCGGTATCGGCATCGGCATCGACCGCCTGGTGATGTTGATGACAGGACAGACGACCATCCAGGAAGTATTGCTCTTCCCGCAGATGCGCCCGGAAAAGACAGTCAAGAAAGATGCCGCAGAAAAATATGTCGCATTGGGAATCGACGAAGCATGGGTTCCTGCTTTGCATAAAGCCGGATATATCACGACCGATATGTTGGCAGATGTCAACCCCAACAAGTTGAGACAAGAGCTCTGCGAAATGAATAAGAAATATAAACTGGAATTGCAAAACCCCACTGCCGAAGAAGTAGAAACGTGGATTGCAGGTGCAGCCAAATAAGAGTAATACTATGAAGTTGCCCGGAAAAATTGCAATAATGGGAGGTGGTAGCTGGGCTACCGCCTTGGCCAAGATTGTACTTTCTACACAAGATAGTATTAACTGGTATATGCGCAGGTCGGATCAGGTGGAAGAATTTCTGTTGTTGGGGCATAACCCCAGCTATCTTTCAGCCGTCAAATTCGATACAGACAGAATCAATTTCTACACGGATATCAACGAAGTGATCAAAGATTCGGATACTTTGATTTTCGCCACCCCGTCTCCTTTTTTAAAGCAACATTTGATGAAGGTGACGACTTCCATGCAGGACAAATTCATCATTTCGGCCATCAAAGGAATCGTACCGGACGAAAACATGCTCGTAGCCGATTACTTTGCCGAATACTACAATGTCCCGATCGACAATATCGCCGTTATCGGCGGTCCGTGCCATGCCGAAGAAATCGCACTCGAACGGTTGTCCTACATCACGTTGGCTTGTCCGAATATCGAGAACGCAAGGGCTTTCTCTCCCGTATTCAAGAACCAATACCTGAACAACTCCTGCTGCAAGGATGTTACAGGTATCGAATATGCATCCGTATTGAAAAACGTATATGCCATCGTTGCAGGTATCTGCCATGGCATGAAATACGGAGACAATTTCCTGGCTGTTTTCATCTGCAATGCGATCGAAGAGATGCGTAACTTCCTCGATGCCGTACATGGCCTTGAACGGGACGTGACAGATTCGGTATATCTCGGTGACCTCCTGGTAACCGCCTATTCCCGTTTCAGCCGTAACCGTACGTTCGGAACCATGATCGGGAAAGGCTATTCGGTCAAAATAGCCCAACTCGAAATGGAGATGATCGCCGAAGGATATTACGGAACCAAATGTATCCGTGAAATAAATGAAAAATATAAAGTAAACATGCCGATCCTGGATACTTTATATGGTATTCTATACGAAAAAAAATCGCCGACTACCGCAATACGGCAGTTGACTGAAACATTTAAATAATAATGTAAATATGAAGAACATCAGTCTTAACATCGACAAAGCACTGGGTACCGTAACGAAAGAACAGGTATACGCTCAGGCTGCAAAGGCTAACGAATGTAATGCCACTTTGCAAAATGGTAATGGAGCAGGTAACGACTTTTTAGGTTGGTTGCACCTTCCCTCTTCTATTACAGAAGCTGAATTGACAGACATCGAAAATACGGCAAACATACTTCGTTCCAAATGTGAAGTTGTTGTTGCCATCGGTATCGGCGGTAGCTATCTGGGAACAAAAGCAGTGGTAGAAGCATTGAACAACAGCTTCGACTGGTTACATACGGACCGTAAGAACCCGGTTTTAGTATATGCCGGACACAATATCGGCGAAGACTACCTGTATGAACTTTGCGAAATCCTGAAAGGCAAACAGTTCGGCCTGATCAATATCTCCAAATCCGGTACGACGACCGAACCGGCATTGGCTTTCCGTATGCTGAAAAAACAACTGGAAGACGCAGTCGGCAAAGAAGAAGCCAAACACCGTATCGTTGCCATCACGGATGCCAAAAGAGGCGCTCTCCGTACCTTGGCTGATCAGGAAGGCTACAAGACATTCATTATCCCCGACAACGTCGGCGGCCGTTTCTCCGTACTGACTCCGGTTGGTTTGCTGCCTATCGCCGTTGCCGGCATCAACATCCGCGACTTGGTTGCCGGAGCTGTTTCGATGGAAAAAGCAACAGACGTAAGCGTTCCTTTTGCTGAAAACATGGCAGAAATCTACGCTGCTACACGCAACGAATTATATAAGAGCGGCAAGAAGATTGAAATCCTCGCCAACTTCCACCCGAAACTCCATTATATTGCCGAATGGTGGAAACAACTGTACGGTGAAAGCGAAGGCAAGAACGGTAAAGGTATTTTCCCGGCTTCCGTCGATCTGACAACCGACCTGCACTCTATGGGCCAGTGGATCCAGGATGGCGAACGTACGATCTTCGAAACCGTCATCTCTGTTGAAGAACCGAACCACAAAGTAGTCGTCCCGACAGACGATGCGAACCTGGACGGTTTGAACTTCCTCGCCGGCAAACGTGTGGACGAGGTGAACAAGATGGCAGAACTGGGCACTCAGTTGGCTCACGTAGACGGTGGTGTTCCCAACCTGAAGATCACGATGCCGGAAGTAAGCCCCTACTACATCGGCCAGTTGTTCTACTTCTTTGAAAGAGCATGCGGTATCAGCGGTTACATGTTAGGAGTAAATCCGTTCGACCAACCGGGTGTAGAAGCCTACAAAAAGAATATGTTCGCCCTGCTGAACAAACCGGGTTACGAAAAGGAAAGCGAAGCGATCCGCGCACGGTTGTAATCAGCAATCACACAAATTTTGGGCACGGACTCCACAGATTGTGTAATCCGTGCCTAAATTATATCTACCAGTAAGCATAAAAAAAGATGATTCAAGAAGCAATCGCCCGATATCTGCAAAAGCAGCAACAGGCTTTCCTTTCTCCAAAGGCCGTACTTTTCGATATGGATGGTATCCTGTACGATTCCATGCGTTTTCACGCCCGTGCCTGGTACGAAACGGCAACCCGCCACCAGTTGAACTCCACCCCGGAACTATTCTACCTGTATGAAGGGCGGACGGGTGAAAGCACGATCAACGAGTTGTATCAAAAGACTTTCCAGCGAGATGCGACGGATGAGGAAAAAAAGTCCATCTACGAAGAGAAAGCGACCTTATTCAATCGATATAATGATGGGAAAGCGATGCAAGGAGCTGCCGAAGTTCTGAAAGCGGTTAAAGCCTCCGGCTTGCAAACTCTCGTCGTAACCGGCTCCGGACAACACAGTTTGATCAACAAGTTGGAACACACCTATCCGGGCTATTTCAAACGAGAAAAGATGGTGACGGCTTTTGACGTGAAGTTGGGTAAGCCACATCCCGAACCTTACCTGATGGGGTTGAAAAAAGCAGGCGTCAATCCTCATGAAGCCTTTGTCGTAGAAAACGCCCCGATGGGCGTACAAGCAGGAGTTGCTGCCGGAATCTTCACTATAGCGGTCAATACCGGTCCTTTGGATGACCGGGTTTTACTCGATGCCGGCGCTGACCTGCTTTATCCGAACATGACGGCTTTGGCGGAGGATTGGAACAACCTCATGAAGGCAGTCAAGGCCTCTAAATAAATAAAGGAGGTGTGTCCGATTATATTTTACTGACACACCTCCTAAAAACTTCTTACTTCACATAATCCGCCTTGTTCAGGTAATCATAGCTCTGCTGAACGCTGGCTACCGGATCATTCTGAGTGTATTGTTCGACTTCAACATACCAGTCTTTGATATTGTTGGCATACATCTGGTCAAAGATAGGTTTGAAATCCATCTTGCCACTGGCGCCGATTTCCTTTTCATCTTTGATATGGACTGCCTTGAACTGGCTCGGACGGTTTTTCAGGTAAGCAACAGGATCTGCGCCACCTTCCTGTACCCAATATACATCCATTTCGAAGAATACATGGTTCGGGCTTACATTATCCAACAAGAAGTCGTAGATCAACTGGTCTTCGATTTTGCGGAATTCAAAAGCATGGTTATGGTAACCGAATGCGATGCTGGCAGCTGCCGTCTTATAACCGACGGTATTGAAATAGTCGCAATACATCTTCAGGTCGTCCAAAGTCGTCCGGTCGTTAACCGGCATCCACGGCTGAACCATGTATTTGACACCTAATTCATTGTGAGCATCGATAGCCTGATCCCACCAACTCATCACTTCGGCTTCTTTTTCCTTTGTGAAAGCTTGTCCCAAGTGAGCACTCGTACATTTCATGCCCAGGTCATTCACCATCTTCTTGAACTCAGCCGGAGCCAAACCATAGATTTTGCCATTATCATAGCTGGCTGTTTCAAGATTCTTATACCCCATCTTTGAAGCCGTTTCCAATACTTTCTGGATTCCTTCTTCTTTTACAAGGTCTCTTAAAGAATATAGCTGAAGCCCGATATACTTGGAAGATTCGGAAGCTGACGCTTTACCGGCACAAGAGGACAACAACTGAGGCATCACCATACCCCCTGCGAGCATTAACGAAGCCCGCTTTAAAAACTCACGTCTGTTCTGCATAGTACTAAAAAAATTAAGTTTGCTTTGAGAATTTCTACAAAAGTAAAACTATATTCGGTGGATTCTAACATAATAACGTTAAAATCATCAAAACGGAGTCATAAAACAGTCTTATCTTCTTTTACCGGCTCCTTAAGAGGAGGCAAGAACAGCCAAAGGAGCGCCTCTTAAAGAGCCTGCTTCATCTTCATATACCGGTGCTGTTTTATTATCATCTTCCGGCTACGGATAATTTGAAAACGATAAATCACGAGAGCCAGTACGAAATAGATTCCTGCCTGAATCCATAACGTATGATATTCATGTACGACCTCGTTCAATGTCGCCCCACAGGTATTGATGCGGATGAATCCTTGGATACCCGGTGTCGAAGGGAACAGATACCCTACGACCCGCCAAAACGGAGGAATCGCTTCTTTCGGCCAAGAAACTCCGGAGATGAATATCAAGATCACAGATGTAAAGACAAACACCAGCATCGGTGCCTCGCGAGTCGTCATAAAACCGGATAAGGTCATGGCAAAGAAGATCGAAGCAAACAGATACGGCAGGATGAACAGCAAGATTGTCACCGGGTCACCAACCTGAGGCAGGGAAAAGAGTTTCGGCACGATAGCCAATACCCAAACGCAGACAACCGCATAAATCAGTATATAGGTCAAAGACTTGCCAAACACGATACGCAAGGTTCCGTTAAAATGCCGGCTGATCGGGACAAGGCAATGGAAGCGGTTCTTCTCACGCGCCGTTCCTCCCAACATGCCGATTCCTAAAACCAACGTTTGCTGGATGACCAGAATCAGTATGGCCGGAACCAGGAAACTGGCAAAACCGTTCTGCGTATTGAAAAGAGTCACTGATTCATAAGGGATCGGATTGACCGTTATTTCCTCCTGCTTCGCCGATGCGCCCGGAGCATTGTGCATCCGTATTTCTTTTCCCAGGTCGAACGACACTTCCGTCGCCGCCAGCAGGAACGCCTTGTAGAACAGCAGGCTGCTCATATCGCAATACAGAGGGACCGTTGTCCGTTTGCCCGTATGCAAATCCTTACTGAACTCGGCCGGGAAATAGAGGATTCCGTAGGCTTCCTTTCGGTCCAGCATCCGCTTCGCCTCCTCCATATCCGCCAAGACGGCGACGACCTTGACATCGGGCGTAGCATTCACACGACGGGTAAACTCGCGGCTCAGATAGGAATCTGACTGGTCCACGACTACCATCTTCGCCTCACGTATCACCTCGTTATTATAAATAAAGGAATAGAGCAACGGATAGGCAAAAGGCACCACGAAAAAGAAGATCAGCACACCTGCATCCTTAAAGACATTTTTCAGTTCGTCCTTCCAGATGTAAAAGGTATCCAAGATGCCTTCCTTGATTATATATCGTAAACGATGTTCTCTTTTCATAACTTTCTGTTTTACGGAATATATTTAAAGTACAACAAGGCGTCCTTCAGGTTCTTTCCGATCAGGAAAGGTAAAACGAGAAAACCCAAGAGCCAGGCATATTGAGCCCAACTATAGAAGAAAGGCCTTCCGTTCAAAGCCTGGTCTACATAGATCAGGAAATAGTGCCGGAGCGGAAACAGGTTGGAGAGCGCCTGCAAAGTAGGATCCATTCCCAACACAGGGAAAGAGAATCCGACGATAGAGAAAGCGATCATTCCGAACAGACAGGCTGAACTCAGTCCCAAGCGAAAAGTCGGCAACACTCCGATCATGAAGATCCCGACCGCCTGCGAAGCGACCACCAACAGGAACAGAGCCGACAGCATCGGTAGCCAGCCACAATTCAACGGGAACGAATTGAATCCATACAAGGCTGCCGCATACAGGAACGACACGATCGTGAAAATCAGCGTATGAGGCAGCATCTTCCCTATAAGGCTCACCGTGAGCGAGTTTCTACCCATCTGCAACCATTCGCGGGCTGTCGAGTATTTAATCTCGGAGCCGATGCTCAACACCGTCACCAAAAATATCATCAATTGCAGCACACCGGGCAAGAGCGTGTTATTCAGATAGACCGAATAGTTGAGCCACGGGTTCCCGATCGCATGCGTGTCGATCACGATCGGTTGGAGCTGTGCCATGATCCGGTCTTCGGTATAACCGTGTGCCAATCCGGTCTGGAGACCGACCGAAGCCCCTGCCAAGACAGAGATAGTCTTCATATCCCGAAACAGCAAGGATGCGGCAATAAGGTAAGTCCCGTTCGTATAGAACGACAGCTTGGGTTGCCGACCTGCCGTCGCATCCACACCGAAATCCTTCGGGATATAGAAAATTCCGTAAACTCTTCCTTCCTGCATCGCCCGACGGGCCTCTTCGAACGAGACGGTCTTCAGCACCACCTTCGTCTGCTCGAAAGCATCCAACTGGCGGACTAAGTTGCGGGAGTTGGAAGAACCGTCCATGTCGACAACCGCAACAGGCATATCGGTCGGCAAGCCCTCCTTCATCAACGAGAGGAAAAAGACCAAACAGATAGTCGGCGCCACCAACATGCAGAAGATGTAGACCGGAGTTTTACAAATCCTGAGTACCTCACGCTTTGCTATTGACAATTGACAATTGATAATTGACAATTTTGGTCCGCTATTTAATTTTTCATTATTCATTTAACTTTGTTCTTTAATTGTCAATTGTCATTTATCAATTGTCAATTTCTTAACGACCGACATTCCCGGACGCAAGTCTGCCACCTTCTCCACCGGACGGGCACGCACCTCGAATGTCTTGGAGTCGAACTGCCCGTTCGTTTTCGTCGCTTTCCAGGCAGCATAGGTCCCCATGTCCTTCATATAATAGACTTTCAGTTTGACCGGCCGGTTATCCAACGCCGGAATAAAAGCGTCTAATTCGGAACCTATCTTGATATCTTTCAAAAGATCTTCGCGGATGCTGAAGGTGACCCACATATCGTTGAGATCGGTGATATTCATGATCGGCGCACCTGTACCGACCAGTTCGCCCACTTCGGGGAAGCGTTCGGACACTTCACCGTCGATCGGAGAGACAAGTGCCGCTTCCTTCAAATAAGACTCTACTTCGGCAACCGCACCACCGGCCTGTTGCACAAGGGCAGCGGCAGCAGCTTTGTCCTCCGCACGGGCTCCGTCTACGGCCATATCATACTGGGATTTGGCTGCTTTCTCGGTAGCGACCATCGCCTTGTAATTGGCTTCCGCCTCGTCGCGTTTTTGGGCAGACATTACCCCTTTGTCGAACAAGTTTTGTACGCGCGTATATGATTTTTTAGCAATATCCAATCCGGCCTGTGCCTTCTGCCACATTTCATATGCTCCGGCAATCTCTTGCGAGCGAGCTCCCTTGATGGCCTTTGCGTTCTGGGCTTCGGCGGCACGGCGTACGGCTTCTGCCTGCTGGAGTTTGGCCAGAACTTCGGGGGTATCCAAGAAGACAAGCGTGTCGCCCGCCTTTACCTTGTCGCCTTCACCGAAACGATACGCCTCGATTCGTCCGGGCACTTTGCCGGAAATACGGACTTGCGTGGCTTCCGCCTGCCCCATGATGACCTCGTCCGGAGGCGTCAGTAAAAAGAAACCGGTTAATGCGACCAATCCGATCACACCTAAGAATGTGATAAATGCCAATAGCATGTTATTGATTGAGTATTTTTTATTCTCGTTCATGAGTTTGAAATTTATAATTTATGATTTATGATTTAGTAAGAATCAGGCTCGTGTTCATTTGCTTAATCCGCGTTCCTTGTTCTTCCAGGAAGCTCATTACCCAGCTTTCCCATTGCTTTTGTCAAATAGACTTCCGTCAGTTTTACCTCTATCTGCGCGTCTATCAGACTGGAACGCGCCGACACCCAGGCCGTCTGTGCCTGCATCAGGTTAAGAGCCGGGATTACGCCTTCTTCAAATCCGAGGTTGGCATGGCGAAGGTTCTCTTCCGCATTCTCCATATTACGGGTGGAGGCGATCAGTTTCTTGTTCGCTTCATTGACCTTGTAGACAGATTGATTGACCTGCAATTCCACCTTCTCGCGGGCATCCAGCAATTCCAACGACTTGATACGCGTCTCGGCACGGGCCGAATTACGCTTATAACTACCCTCCCACCAACCGGAAAGCGGGACTTTAACCATTACGCCGACATTGAACATCCCGGCAAATTCATTTTTGAAACCGTTCATCGAATTAGGATTCGTAACCAAATAATTAGCCATAAACGCCACATTCGGCAACATATCCGACAAAACGATACGCTCCTTGCGCTTATAAATCTTAGTCGCCAGATCGAGGCTCTTCA